>RCUU01000358.1_pt1 | contig 26047 bp, 23 predicted proteins | sample 2166211 | NCBI WGS metagenome assembly RCUU01 (sample SAMN09932620, study PRJNA488358) | compost metagenome | feature: garden; material: soil; isolation source: compost soil in phenylacetic acid-enriched culture | place: Germany: Experimental Botanical Garden Goettingen | collected 2016-01-27
ATCAAGTTCGAAATGGAAGGCAGTATCGGGTAAGATGAACGCAAGGGGAAAGCTCGCCAACCTTTAAGGGTTGGCGAGCTTTTTACGTCTCCAGCACTTTTCCCAAATTGGGAAGTAAAGAGGAGTGAGAGAATCGCTTACCCTCGGACTGCATCCGGCCTATTGTCGAATCGTCACGCTCGTCCCGATCGGTACGATCCGGGCCAATTCGATGACATCCGGGTTGTACATGCGGATACAGCCGTGTGATACTTCCTTGCCGATGGAGGAAGGGTCGTTGGTTCCATGGATCCCGTAATGGGGCCTGGACAAGCCCATCCAATAGGCTCCAAACGGCCCACCGGGGTTCGGGGCTTTGTTGACGATCGTATACGATCCTTCAGGGGTTTGCGTGAGCATTTTTCCGATTCCGACCGGAAATCCGCGGACGACGATGTTATTGTCCAGCAAATAGAGCATTCGATCCGATAAATCAACGATAATGCGGTAATTCGGCATGATCTGCACCAGCCTTCCGTTTTATTGCTAGTGTATGACCCATATGCAGGGGTTGGCTGGGCGAAGGCGGAGGGAGTCGAACTGTGTGGGAGTGGTGTGGTTGCTGTCACGGACCGGTGAACGAAATAAAAAAACGGGTCCTTTCGGACCCGGGAATACTGCCAGGATTATAAATAAACTTCTTCGATCGAAGTTTCGCGCTCTTTGGACAGGTCGACGAACCGGGAGTCGGTTTTGACGAGCGGCCGGAAGAAGTCCGTTTGGTTGGTCATGACGATGGAACCTAACTCGCCGGAATTCAGCATGACTTTCTTGCCAATGAAGTTGGGCAGCAGGTGGCGAATTAGCGCTTGCGTAGGTTCCGGGCTCAGCCTGCCGAAGCTAAGGCTGTTGAGCTCTCTCAAGACCGACAGAAGCTCTTGCTTCGAGCGGTACACGCGGTTAGAGGTCATCGCGGAGTACACGTCTGCCACGGCGGCGATTTTGGCCAACGGGTGAATTTGTTTATCGCGCAGGCCATGTGGATAACCGCTGCCATCTTCCCGTTCGTGATGCTGCAGCGCCACCAGCGCGGAGAGCTCGTCCCCGGTCGAGCTGAGAATGATCTCATGGCCGTATTCGGTATGGCGCTTTACTTCCTCAAACTCCTCCGGCGTCAGCTTGCCGGGTTTAGTCAGGATGTTTTGCGGTACCTTGCTTTTGCCGATATCGATCAAATAGCCGGCCTTCCCGGCTTTATAGGCTTCTTCTTTGGTATACCCCATCCAGGAAGCGATATAATAGCAGAGCATGCCGACTTGCATGGAATGATGGTAGGTATAATTGTCATCGTCGCCGATCATCAGCAGCAAGGAGACAACGTCCTTCTGGGTATCGAGTTCGGAAATCATGGGCTCTAAGAGCCGATCGACCTTCGCTTCATCGATACTCCCGCTAGTTAGCGCTTCCAAGAACAATTCCTCAAATCCGTCTACGGCTTCGTTTAAATAAGGCTTGGCACGGAAGGCAGGATCTGTAGGGAACTCGGCGTGAAGGGTTTGCGGCTCGATATCAACATAGTCGATTCCGTGCTGCATCAATTTGACGATAGCATCACTGGTCAACTCGCAGCCTTGCTGCAAAACGAAAACGCCGAAATGATTAAATACGTCATGTTGGAGACGGTCGCCTGGACTGAGTTCCATAATATGTACTTTCAAGGACGATGACACCTCATAATCTTCCAATTTTCCTTAATCATATCAGGAAATAATTGGACTGACAATGAATTTTGTTAGATGTCAATCATCCGAAAGGAGGTGTTCTCCTGGAACGCGAGGGTCCCAAGGCCCAAGTCCATGGCCCTTCCACTCGGAGCCGTCTTCCCAAATCTCCTTCTTCCAGATCGGTACGATTTGCTTCAGACGCTCAATCGCATAACGGCTGGCCTCGTAACATCCGGCCCGGTGAGGTGCCGATATGGCGATGACCACACTGATCTCGGCGATGTCCACATGACCGATCCGGTGGCTGATGGCGCAGCGCGTGCCCGGCCAGCGTTCGGCGATCTCAGCACCGATCTGGCGCAGTTTGGTTAGGGCCATCGGGACGTAGGCTTCGTATTCGAGATGGACGGTGCGCTGTCCTTGCGTCCATTCCCGGGTCGTCCCGGTGAACGTCAACGCTGCTCCGTGATCGGGGGCGATGACCTTGGCCGTGATCTCCTCCACGGACAGAGGCTCATCGGTGATGATAAACAGGTCCGCGTCAGCCCCGTCCGATGCAAGCTCGGACGTTGGTTCCCCGCCGGAAACCGGCGGGATCAACGCGACTTCGTCTGCCTCGGTGATCGGCGTATCGCCGGCGGCATACTCCTGATTCACGGCGACGAAAGAAGCAGAGATGAGATTGGCCGCCGAAGGATAGGTTTCCGCCAGTGCTTCCTTTAATGAAGCGGCGGTGAGAGGCCGTTCAGGATGCGAGTAGGCAAAGTTAAGACTGGACGTGCCGATTCGGTCTGCCAATCCAGCAAAAAGGGCGATTTGAATATTCATAGGAGTCTCCTCGGAATGGTTTGTATGTAATATACATTATAACAAGACAACGATCAATTTTAAGGTATATAATACACAATGAACTCTAAAATTTAGAATAGGCCGAATAGATTGAGAGAGCAAGGAGGCAGTTCTTGATGCCGGAAACGAACCAGGAAACGTTAACGATACTATACACCAACGATATCCATAGCCATTTCGAAACGATGGGGCGCATTGCGGCGATGATGGATGAATTGCGGGCCGAATCACCGGCCACCACACTCCTTCTCGATATCGGCGACCATATGGACCGGGCGGCGATCGAAACCGAAGGGACCTTGGGACAGGTTAATGTGGACGTGCTGAACCTGACGGGGTACGATGCCATCACGATCGGCAATAATGAAGGGCTGACCTTTACGCCGGAATTGCTAAGCCAGGCCTATGCCGGCTTGCATAGCTCCGTAGTCTGCGGCAATATTGTAGAGTTACGGTCCGGACAACCGCCGGCATGGATGCAAAGCCGGCTGGTAGTGCATAAAGAGGGCTTCAAGATCGGACTAGTAGCGGCGACGGCCGCATTTGCCGAGTTCTATGAGCTGCTTGGCCTGGAATCACTCAACCCGCTGGACACGATTGCAAGAGATGTAGGAATGCTGCGGAGCGAGGTTGATCTCGTCATCGTCATGTCTCATTTAGGGCTTCCGATGGATCGGCAACTGGCGGAGAAGATACCGGGCATCGACTTGATCATCGGCGGCCATACGCATCACTTGCTGGAGGAGCCGCTGCAAATCGGATCAACGATGGTAACGGCAGCGGGTAAATTCGGCAATTACCTGGGGAAGGTTGTCGTTCGTCGGGATTCCATTACCGGCTGTTTTAGAATGGACGGAATTTGTCTTCCGGTAGTGGAGGGACCCAAGAAGGAGCAGGTCGAGTCAGCCATCGCCTCACAGCGGGAAGCTGCTATGGTTCGGCTGAATCGTACCGTTGTCGTGACGAATCGGGAGTTGCCGGTATCGTATGAAGCCGAATCCCCGTTTGGCAATCTGCTAGCTCAGGCGGTTCGCCGCCATACGGGCAGCGAGTTCTCTCTCGTTAACAGCGGGCAGTTGCTTGCGAGCCTGCCGGCCGGCGATATCAGCGAGGGAATGCTGCACGAGCGTTGCCCTTCGCCGATCAATCCCTGTACGATGCGGGTGTCCGGCGAAGATATTTTGGCTAGCCTGGAGGAGTCGCTGCTCGAGGAGAAGATGGGCAAATCCATTATGGGATTTGGCTTTCGGGGGAAGGTACTAGGCGGCATATGCGTCGACGGCTTGGAGATTGAATACGATCCCTCTGCTCCGCCATACAAACGGATCATCCAGGCTAGTGTGGCAGGCGAGCCATTGCGGGAAGAGCAAACCTATCTCGTCGGCACGCTGGATATGTTTACGTTTGGCGTTGGTTACGAACGGTTGAAGCGGGGAACAGAGAAGCGCTACATGCTTCCTGAATTTTTGCGCGACCTGCTCCGCATCGAATTGCAAACCGCCGGCGCAGTGGAATCCTGTTTTCAATCCCGGTGGAAAAAAGTAGAATAAGCTATAGCGCAAAGTCACACTCGATCAGGAGGAACAAATGAGTCTTATTGTCTCGATTATTTTAGCCATAGTAGAAGGGTTAACCGAGTTTATCCCTGTTTCGTCCACAGGCCACATGATTTTAACGGCCAAGCTGATGGGATACGACGATCAGTCGCCGGAAATGAAAACCTTTGAAATCGTCATCCAGTTAGGTGCCATTCTGGCGATGGCCTGGGTCTACCGGGAGCGGATTTTGAATCTTCTCGGATTGAGCAAAAAAGTAACGGTGGTCGACCGGAATGCTCCGAGAGGCCGCCTCAATTTGATTCATATTCTACTCGGGATCGTGCCGGCGCTCGGCGTCGGTTTTTTCTTCCGCGATTACATCAAAAGCCTGTTCAGTTCTCAGACGGTGTTGTGGGCGCTCGTAGTTGGTGGTATCTTCATGATCTTCGCCGAGTGGTTCAATAAGAATAAAGCGACGATCACCGCCCAGGAAATGGACCAGTTAACCTATAAGCAAGCCTTGCTGATCGGTGTGTATCAGTGTATTTCCGTGTTGTGGCCCGGCTTCTCCCGGTCCGGTTCGACGATCGCTGGGGGGATGCTCAGCGGCGCCAGCTATAAAGCGGCTGCCGACTTCTCGTTCCTGATCGCGATTCCGATCATGTGTGCGGTTTCGGGTTATGAAATGTTGGATTCCTACCGGTATTTAACGTCCGATACGATCGGCTATTTTCTTATTGGATTTGTGGTTGCTTTCGTGGTAGCTTATGTGGTCGTACTGGCGTTTTTGAAACTCATCCAAAAGGTGCAGCTTCGCCATTTTGCGTACTATCGTTTTATTTTAGCTGCGTTGTTCTGGATCTTCATCATGCGTTAACCCGCTTCAAAAGTAAGTGGTGTTCGGTAGCGACCGCTGATTCCAGATACTTAAAGAAACCTTACAGAGACGGAAGTGGAAGTCATGCGGTTAATCCCAGTCGCCTCGCTGCAGGCTGGAATGAAATTAGGGAAAAAGATTTATAATGAGGACGGGATCATTCTGTTGTCCGAAAATGCGGTATTGTCCGATGCGATCATCCGCAGGCTGCAGTCCCACGGTTTGGATTTTGTCTACGTGGCCGACCCCCGCACGGACGATCTGGTGATCCCTGAAATGATAGAAGAAGAAACGCGACGCCGCGCGCTCGGCGAAATCCGGACGAACTTCCGTAAATGGGCCGCACCGAATGTGAAGAACGTATCGTACCCTTATTTAGGCAAAACGTTCTCCGGTTTGATCGAATCGATTCTAGACGATCTTAGCGCCCGTGACGATACCATGATCATGATGATGAACATGAACAGCATGGATCATTATTTGTACCGTCATTCCCTGAACGTTTGCGTGTATACGCTGCTGCTTGGGCAACTCCACGGGTATACGAAAGACGAATTGACCGTACTGGGCCTGGGTGCCCTATTGCACGATATCGGAAAAACCAAGCTCCCCCTTGAGCTGCTGACTAAACCGTCGCGGCTAACAGATGAGGAGTTTGCATTGATCAAGCGGCATCCGGACCTTGGATTTAAAATGTTGAAAGATGAGCCAGGGATCCCTTTGTTGTCGGCGCATTGCGCGTACCAGCACCATGAGAAAATGGACGGCAGCGGGTATCCTAGAGGTATTCGCGGCAACGATATTCACGAATACGCTCGCTGGATCGCGATTACGGATGCTTACGACGCGATGACGACGCACCGGGTTTATCGCAATGCGATGCTGCCGCATCAAGCGCTGGAGGTGCTTTATACCGGTTGCGGGCATTGGTACGAGAAGCCGAAGCTGGAGCTGTTTCGCGACCGGGTCGCGATCTATCCGATTGGGATGACCGTTAGATTAAGTACGGGCGAGACGGGCGTGGTATCGAAGATACCCGGTCATATGCCGCAGCGGCCAGTTGTTCGGGTTCTGACGGACCCGCGAGGCGAGGATATCCGATCGCCTTACGAAGTAGATTTGTCCGCCCAGCTCTCCATCGTGATTGCGGAAGTGGACGGAATGGAAATGGTGGTAGGTGAATGATGAATAAACAGACAAAAACGATGGATAGGACCGGAAGTCCGATCAGCCCAAGCTATGATCCGTGGGATCCGATCCGATCGCTTCGTGATTACGGACGCCACGTATTAACCAGCGTGGAGTTGACGGTGACGAATCTGTGTAATATGCGGTGCGAGCACTGTGCGGTAGGTGACAGCCTTGTGCTGAAGGAGCCCGAGCAGCTGCCTCTGCCGCTCATATTAAAGTCCCTTGATGAAGTCGAGTATTTACAGACGATCAGCATCACCGGCGGCGAGCCGACGTTCCGTCGCCAAACCGTGGAGGAGAAAATCATCCCGTTGCTGAAATATGCCAAGGCACGGGGAATCCGCACGCAAATCAATTCCAATCTCACGTTGGACTACGAACGTTACGAGAAGCTGCTTCCTTATTTGGATGTCATGCATATCTCGTTCAACTATACAAGCGGGCACGATTTCCATGAGATCGGATTCGCTCGCAGCGGGCACCCGGTCAAGCCGGAAGTCGCCTATCAAATGTTCGATACGATGATGGAGAATACACGTAGGCTCAGCGAAGCGGGCATGTTCATCTCCGCCGAGTCGATGATTAATTACCGCACGCACAAGAAGCTGCCGGACATTCACCGGATGATCGTCGAGATGGGCTGCCAAAGGCATGAGGTTCATCCGATGTATGCGGCCGATTTTGCCGAAGGGCTGCCGGTATTGGCACTTGGCGATATGCGGGCGGCGATCCACTCGCTGTTGGACGAACGAGATCCAGCGCTCTGGATGCTGTTCGGTACACTGCCGTTCTTCGCTTGCAACGGGAATGAGGAGGACTTGCAACTGCTGCGTCGTTTGCGGAGAGAGCCGAATGTGACGGTTCGCAATGACCCGGACGGACGCAATCGCGTGAATGTGAATATGTTCACCGGGGAGGTATACGTCACGGATTTTGCCGCCATCCCGGCTTTCGGTAATGTGAGGGAAGGACGGCTGGATGATATTTTCGGCCGCTGGGTGACGGAACATCCTCTGAACCAGAAGGTGAATTGTCACTGTGACGCAGCCGGTTGCTGCGGGCCGAACCTACTGGTTGCGGACATGTATTATCCGGATACGAATTTTAAAACGCGCAAAGCCGCTACTTTATAAAGGTAGAACTAATATAGGAAAGAGGCGTATTGCATGCCTGTGTCACCCGATGGTCATACCGAAATTGAAATAGGCAAGCTGGTCTGGAATCTGCTGCTCGTCCTTATTCTCGTCTTCTTGAACGGGTTTTTCGTGGCTGCCGAGTTTTCGCTCGTTAAGGTTCGCCAATCTCGACTTACCCAGTTGGCTCGGGAAGGTAACCGACGGGCGAATTATGCGCTGAAGGTCAATAAGCGGTTGGATACTTACCTGTCGGCGACGCAGCTGGGCATCACCCTAGCTTCGTTGGGATTAGGATGGGTTGGAGAACCGGCGGTGTCCGAGTTGTTAATCGAACCGCTGATGCATAAGATGGGCGCGACGGACCCAACGCTGATCTCGACGATCTCGGTTGCGGTTGGCTTCGCGATTATTACCTTTTTACATATCGTGATGGGCGAACTGGCGCCGAAATCATTGGCGATTCAAAAGTCGGAAGCGGCGTCGCTATGGCTCTCGTGGCCGCTGCTGATGTTCTACCGGATATTCCTTCCGGTAATCTGGCTGCTGAATACGGCGGCGAACAGCATGTTACGGCTGATTGGCATCGAACCGGCCGGCGAAGGCGAAGCGGCCCATTCCGAGGAAGAAATTCGCATTCTAATGGATCAAAGTGCCAAGAGCGGCGTTATCGACAAAGACGAGATGAAGCTCGTAGACAATATTTTCGATTTTTCCGATATGCTGGCTCGTGAGGTGATGCTGCCGCGGACGGATATGGACTGCTTGTACACGAATCTCGGCTGGGAAGATAACATGAAGATTGTGGCGAACACGAAGCATTCTCGCTACCCGGTTGCGGTCGAGGATAAAGATCAGATCATCGGGTTCGTCCATATTACCGACCTGCTGCTGCCTGATCCGGAGAAACCGCTTCGTTTGGAGGAAATGGTCCGTCCGATCCTGAATGTACCGGAGTCCATGGAAATCAGTCAGGTGCTTCGCTTGATGCAGAAAAAGCACTCTCAGGTGACGCTGGTCGTCGACGAATATGGCGGAACAGCCGGCTTGTTAACGGCCGAGGAGATTCTCGAGGAAATCGTCGGCGATCTCCATGATGAGTTCGAGGACGAACGTTCGGAGATCGAGAAGTTATCAGATGAAGTCTATTCAGTAGACGGACGCTTGCGGATCGAAGAGGTGAACGACCTCGTCGGTAGCGAAATCGAAGACGAGGAAGTGGATTCGATCGGAGGCTGGTTGTTTAAGGAATTGGAAGGAACCCCGGCGAAAGGGAAAAGAAAGCAGCTCGACCGCTTCTTATTCGAAGTCGAGGAAGCCAGCCGTTTGCGCATCACGCGCGTCAAAGTGATCCGCCTCGTTGTCGAGGAGCCGGATGAAGAAATCGAAGAAGAATAAGGCGGACAAGTTCCGTTGATCCATAACGCCGCAACTCCCGGTTAGGGGGACGGCGTTATTTTTTTGTGAAATTGCGCCTCCTCTGGTTCATTATTTGGGCGATTGTCATATGTTAGTGGTAGGATGCAGGGAAAAATTGGCGAATCCGCCTGCATGACCATGTTTGAAGAAGGAGGAAGTTTCTTTGAGCCATCCTCAGGAACGTGTGTGGACCCCTTTTATAGGCCCATTCGACCCATGTCCGCCGATTACGCACAAAACCTACAGCACCCCTCCGCAGCTGTTTATCCACTTCCAGCCCCCGAATCTGCCGCAGTTTAGCCCGATGGACGCCTTAAGACACGGCACATTATGGCCGGCTTTGTTCAGTCCTTATGAATCCAAATGGGGAAAAGGACGGTGATCCCATGACGACAAATCCCAACAACCAACCGTTCGATCAAGAGTATTACGAGAAGCTTGAGAAGCTGCAGGCACTTGATTTTGCGCTGGTGGAGCTGAATTTGTATCTCGATACGCATCCGGACGATCTGGCGGCAATTCAGCAGTTTAATCAGCTGACCCAGGAACGGACGCAACATGCGAACCATTTTCAGCAGCTGTACGGACCGCTACAAAATTTCGGGCGAGCCTATTCAAAATTCCCGTGGGAATGGTCGCAGAGCCCTTGGCCTTGGCAGGTGTAGCAACCTGCCTTCAATCCGTGATGGGAAGCTAAAGGAGGTTAAATAGGCGATATGTGGGTGTATGAGAAAAAGCTGCAATACCCGGTTCGCGTCAGCAAATGCGATCCGCGGATGGCCAAACTGCTGATTGAGCAGTACGGCGGCGCGGACGGCGAGTTGGCGGCGGCGCTGCGTTATTTGAATCAAAGGTATACGATCCCCGACAAGGTGATCGGGCTTTTGAACGATATTGGGACGGAAGAATTCGCCCATCTCGAGATGATCGCGACCATGGTCTATAAGCTGACCAAAGATGCTACGCCGGAGATGTTGAAGGCAGCGGGTATGGATCCGTATTACGTGAACCACGATAAGGCGCTCTTTTACGAGAACGCGGGCGGAGTACCGTTTACGGCGACGTACATCCAGGCTAAAGGAGATCCGATCGCCGACCTGTACGAGGACATCGCGGCCGAGGAGAAGGCGCGGGCTACATACCAGTGGCTCATCGACATGACCGACGACGTTGATATCCAGGACAGTCTGAAGTTCCTTCGCGAGCGCGAGATCGTGCACAGCTTGCGATTCCGCGAAGCGGTGGAGATCCTGAAAGAGGATCGGGAGCATAAGAAATTCTTCTAATTGTTGAAATGAACTCATTCTATCGTTGAAGGTGATAGGTTATGGCCAAAAATAAACGTGGAAAATCGCTCTGGCACCTGCCGTCGCGCAGCCGCGGAACGTGTCCGGTGTGCGGAAGCACACGCATCAAGCTGCTGTATACCAAAAACACGAGTACGGGACAACAACTAAAAGTTTGCAAGAAATGCGATAGCGCCTCACAGGCAAGAATTGATGCGGCGGGTCAGCAGGTAAGCTGAAGTACAAATCAAAGCGAGGCTAACCTATAGGAGCTAAACGGCAGGATGCCGCTTAGCTCCTATTTTATTTTTGGATCGAAAACCAATAATATAGAATGAGATCTTATTTATGCACACGAATATATAAAGTTAGGTGATGATGAGAATGAACTTGCTGGAAAGATGGACCCGTGGAGCGAAGTTTGTATTGATTCTACTGGCCATCGTTTATGTGTTTTCGTTGGTGAGGCCTTTTTTCCTTCCCATGCAGGCCGTAATCGGAGCTATTATGATTCCGCTAATGTTGGCCGGATTTTTTTACTATTTGCTCCGTCCCGTGGTCCAGTACATGGAACAGCATAAGATCAAGCGGGGATTCGCCATCCTGATTGTATTTGTCATTATGGCGATTTTGGCCATTGGATTTATTGCCGGGGTATGGCCGTTGTTGCAAACCCAATTGGTCAATTTAGTACAAAATATTCCCCAATTTGTGAATCTGCTGGATGCGCAACTGAAGGAGTGGGGAGAAACGCCTTTCCTCGCGTCGATTATACCATCGGATTCCGGATTAGCCACGAATTTCACGGAATATTTAAGCAAGGGGATCTCATTCCTGACGAATTACCTAAGTGGTTTCTTCTCTTTCCTATCCCAATTTGCGATCGTGTTATTTACGTTCCCGATCCTGCTCTATTATATGCTGAAGGAAGGACATCGCTTCAAACGCAGCGTAGTTAAACTCTCGCCGATCCGCTATCGGCGGGAAGTGTATCGTGCTGCCAGTGACATGGACAAAGCGCTAAACGATTATATTATCGGCCGAGTGATCGTGAACGCAGCGTTAGGCGTGCTGATGTTTATCGGCTTCTTAATCATCGGGCTGCCGTATGCGTTGTTGTTGACAACGATTGCGGTGATTCTGAATTTCATCCCATTGTTCGGGGCGATCATCTCCGCTATTCCAATTGTCATTATCGGCCTCATTGAATCCCCATCTACCGGCATATGGGCTTTGGTCATTATTTTGGTGGCGCAGCAGATTCAGGATAATGTCATCTCTCCCTACGTGTTTGGCAAGAAGTTGGACATCCATCCGGTGACGACGATCCTGCTTGTGTTGGGAAGCGGGAATTGGTTCGGCATTATTGGCATGCTGGTCGTCATCCCGGTCTACATGCTGATCAAAATCGCCTGGAAGCGGCTCTATAAGCTGTTTTTAAGGTCACAGTGGGAAACGTTGTAAGGAACGAAGCTTATTGATACCGGCCTATGCGATGGTAATATCGCTTAGGCCGGTTCTTTATTAGGGCGGGAGTGAGGAGGGTTGTAATGAAGGGGGACCAAAAAACAATTTATGATAACCGGTTGACATATTTTATGTCAACCGGTTATCATAAAGATGCGCAGAACCTGAATGCGCATACAAAACGATGACTAGGGGGAAGGGTCTTGAACAAATTGAAAGGGTTTAAAATGACGTTATGCCTGGTTTTGTTGCTTTCTCTATTAGCGGCATGTTCGAAGGGCAACGACGCAAGCAGCAATACTCCAGCCGCGACAAACAATCAGGGCGGAGAACCAACGGAACAAACGGAGAAGGAAGTCAAGCTAACCTTCTTTAACACATCGGCTGAAGTGAATGAAGTATTCGAGAAGCTGTTCCAAACGTATCATGAGCTTCACCCGAACGTTACCGTTGAACTCATTCCTACGCCGATCGGCGGGGCGCAAATCGAGAAGTTCCAATCTCTATTAGCTTCCGGCAATCCGGCAACCATCGCCAATCTCGATGCAGGAACTATTTTGCAGTATAAAGATTCCTTCTTGGACTTGGAATCGGAGAAGGCCAAATATGAAGGGCTGACCAAACCCGGTGCTGTAGATGGGGCGCTACTGGATGGGAAATTCCTCGGCATTCCATGGACGGCGCAAGGCTACGGATTGCTTTACAACAAACGGGCGGTTGAGGAAGCGATCGGGGGCGCCTTTGACCCGGCTTCCATCAAAACCCGCGATGATCTAGAAGCGTTGTTCCAAAAGATTGAAGCGGCAGGCAAAGCACCGGTTATGATCCATGGAGCAGATTGGTCGCTTGGGTCGCATTATTTGGGGCTGGCCTACTCCTTGCAGTCCGCTAATGTCGAGGACAACCGGAAATTCATGGAGTCCCTACAGAGTGGCGAAGTTAAATTGATGGATAACCCGCAATTTAATGGCCTGATGGATACCTTTGACTTGTTGAAAAAATATAACGCCCGGAAGAGTGACCCGCTCGTGGCGGACTACAACAAAGACAGTGCAGATTTCGCTAAAGGCGATGCCGCCTTCTACTTCATGGGGGATTGGACCTGGGCGGTAGTTGGACCGCTTGAAGGACGCGATCAGGAATTCGGCGTGATTCCGGTTCCGATCAGCAACAATCCGGACGACTACGGCAACAGCCAAATCGCATACAGTGAACCAAAATTGTTTGCCATCGATAACGCGGGATCGACGCCGGAGCAACAAGAAGCGGCTAAGGCGTTTATCGAATGGATGGTCACAAGCGATCAGGGACAAGAAGCGATCATTTCGCAGATGGGATTGTCCATGCCATATAAGGATGTCAAAGTGAAGGGCAGCAACATCATCTCCGATGCGGTATCTCAATATGTCGATCAAGGTAAAGTGATGAATATCGGCGTGATCAATTACCTGCCGCAGGATTACTGGGCAAAGACTGGAGCGGCGATGCAAAAGTACCTCGTCGATAAAGTCGATCGCAAAGGCCTTGCGGACGAGGTTCAGGAATATTGGGAATATCAAGGAAGAAAATAACAAATCGTTGGATTGGATAGAAGAACGGGCGGGAAGGGGCCTAGCCTCGGCCCGCCTCATTTATCGGTCAAAAATAAACGGTTTATTTAAAGGGGCGGCAACATGAAGAAGAAAAACGTATTATCCAATGCCGGAACGTTCCTGCTGTTCGGCGGGCCCTCCATTTTTGCTTTCGCCGCCGTCGTCGTGATTCCTTTTCTCGTCGGCTTGTATCTGACGTTTACGAATTGGGATGTTCGAACGGCCAATAGTGAGCTCATTGGATTTGCAAATTACTACGAAGTGTTTAGTGACAAAGTGTTTCTGGGCCAGCTCTGGTTTACGCTGAAGTATGTGTTCTTTACGGTCTTGATTGCCAACGGGGCGGCGTTCTTCATTGCGCTGGCATTGACTTCCGGTGCCAAGGGGGAGCAATGGCTGCGAACTGGCTTCTTTACGCCAAATCTGATCGGCGGGATTGTCCTAGGTTACTTGTGGCAAACGTTATTCTCCCAGGTGCTCCCTTATCTAGGCAATAAATATGGCTGGTCCTTATTCTCGACTTCCTGGCTGACAGACACGAATACCGCCTTTTGGGCGCTGGTGATCGCGACGGCCTGGCAATTGATCGGTTATCTGATGATTATTTACATTGCCGGTTTTTCTGGCGTACCGGGAGATGTGCTGGAGGCTGCAAATATTGACGGTGCCGGTCGGTCGGCAGTCATTCGGAAGATCATTCTTCCACTATCTATCCCGGCCACCATCATCTGTATCTTTATCTCCATCTCGCGTTCCTTCTTAACCTACGATATCAACTTGGCCTTAACCAAGGGGGGGCCGTTTAACTCCACCGAGTTGGCGACTTATCATATTGTGCAAAAGGCCTTTCTGTCCAACCAGTACGGGATAGGCCAAGCGGAAGCGGTGGTGTTGTTTGCGGTGGTCGCCATCATTGCGTTGACCCAATCTTACCTGCTCAAGAAACTGGAGGTGGAATCGTAATGAAGGCACGATCAATAGCCACAGGGGTTAAAACGGCGCTTCTTTACATTTTCCTGCTTATCTTTCTGACGCCATTTCTGTTAATTGTCATGAATTCGTTCAAGACCACCCAGAAGTTCGTCGAAAATCCGTTATCCCTGCCGACCCAATTCCACTTTGGGAATTATTCGAGCGCGATTGGTAAAATGGATTTCTTACACGGCTTTTTGAATTCCCTGATCATCACGGTCGTGGCGGTCTTTATCATTCTGATCTTCTCGTCGATGACAGGATATTTGTTTGTCCGATTCAAATGGAAGGTGAACGCATTCATTTTCTTTGTGATGTTAGCTTCACTCACGCTTCCATTTCAGGTGCTTATGATTCCGCTGGTCATGCTGTACGGAAATATGGACCTGTTAGATTCGAAAGTGACCTTATTGTTTATGTATTTGGGTTTTGGCGTACCGTTTGGCGTGTTCACGTTCCACGGTTTCATCAAAGGCGTTCCCTTTGAATTAGAGGAATCCGCATTTATTGAAGGGAGCTCCCGGCTGCGGACGTTCTTCCAAATCGTATTGCCTTTGCTGAAGCCCGTATTCGTCACGTTGATCGTCCTGGACATCCTGTGGATCTGGAACGACTACCTGCTTCCCAGCTTGGTCCTGCTATCTCCGGCGCACCGGACATTGCCGCTCTCCACGTTCAACTTCTTCTCTTCTTATTCCGTGGACTTTGCGCCGCTGATGGCCGGATTGATCATGACCGTCATCCCGGTATTGGTGCTTTACCTGTTCCTTCAGAAGCAGATCATTAAGGGGATTACAGAAGGGGCCTTGAAATAGGGGATTGGCAATCCCTGGCTGAAAAAACGGAATAAACCGGGTATAATTGTTAATAAAAACGGCAAGGTGGGATTTCATGCCCAGAATAGAGGATGTTGCGGAAAGAGCGGGGGTTTCCGTAACCACGGTCTCCCGTGTACTAAATAATCGGGGATATATCAGCGAGAAGACGCGAGATAAAGTACATCAGGTGATGAAAGAGTTAAACTATCAGCCCAATGAGATGGCTCGCGCTTTGTTTCGCAGGAAATCGAATATGATCGGGTTGATTATTCCGGCGGTTTCCCATCCTTTTTTCAGCGAATTGGCTTATTACCTAGAGTATTATGCCGATCAGAAAGGGTATAAGCTGCTGCTCTGCAACTCGAATCGAAATATTGCCAAAGAGCGAAAATATATCGAAATGCTAAAGAAAAATCAGGTAGACGCCATTATCATGGGCAGCTCGGTGTTGGATATTAAGCATTATTTGAATTTGAATTTGCCTATCGTTTCTTTTGACCGCACGGTGGCTGAAGATATTCCGTTCGTCACTTCCGATAATTTCCTCGGAGGGAAGCTCGCCGCCAAGTTGTTCATCGACAAGGGCTGCCACCATCCCGTCTACATTTATCGCGGCATCGGCGGACCGCATCATGGGGCCTTATTAGCCAATGCGAGAGCGCAAGGGTATGATGAGGAATTAGCCGCCGCCGGCCTAAATCCGATTCATCTGCAACTGGAAATTACGGACGACGATCAGCCTAGTAATCCGAGCGAGGTGGTTCGTTTCTTGAGCGAACATCCGCAAGTTGACGGGATTTTTGCCAGCAGCGACGTCATCGCGGCCGAGGCGATTCAAGCTTGCCGTCAATTAAATAAGAACATTCCTAATGACATTAAAATCATCGGCTACGATGATGTTAAAGTGGCTACGTTGGTTTCGCCGCAGCTAACCACCATCCGGCAACCGATCCGTGAGATGGGCGAACGTACCATCGAGTTGATCGTCAAGCAATTGGAAGGGGAGGAAGTGCCCAAAGTAAATTCGTTCTCGGTCCATTTGATTGAACGGGAGACGACTTGATTAGGCGGGGCATGATCTTCTGCAAGAAGTTAACATTCAAGATGAAGCCGCCCATTGCGATAGCGGCTTTTATTTCATCCGATGTGTCAACCGGTTATCATATTATCTGCACAGGAAAGGAAACTCCTATGACAGTCACGAATTCATTACCGCGAAGTATTCCGGAACGCTACGGCGTATCTTCCTCAGCGATCTTGTCTTTCCTAGAGGAGATCGAGCAGCGAAAGCTGGAACTTCACGGATTCATGTTATTGCGGCACGGCCATGTTCTGGCCGAAGGATGGTGGAAACCGTATCATCCGGAGATTCCCCATGCCGTCTACTCGCTGACCAAGAGCTTTACTTCGCTCGCGGCGGGGTTTGCCGTCCAAGAGGGCAGACTCTCTTTAGATCAACGGGTTCTTGCGTATTTTCCGGAGATGGATCACGGCGCGATTCGCGAAAATATTAGAGATATGAGCATTCGGCATTTATTGACGATGACAACGGGGCATGAGACCGACACGGCTCGATTTGGAGCTACCCCGGACTTCCTGCAGCATATCACGGAGGCACGAGTGGGCGACCGAAGCGACCGCGACTATGTAAGAGGGTTCATGGAGCATCCCGTTACCAAGGCTCCCGGTACTCATTTCCTATACAACAGCGGAGCAAGCCATGTGTTGGGAGCGATCGTGGAGCGGGTTACGGGAAGCCGTCTGGTTGACTATTTACAACCTCGCCTGTTTGTGCCTTTAGGGATCGACCGGCTGTCATGGGAGGAAGCGCCTCACGGCGAAAATACAGGGGGATGGGGTCTCAAGCTATGCACCGAGGACATCGCCAAGTTCGGCCAACTTCTTCTGAACAAGGGCGAATGGAACGGGCAGAGGCTGATCGCTTCCGAATGGATCGAACAAGCCGGCTCGCGCCAGGTCGATAACAGGCCGATTGCGAACCCGGAAGGGCAGCCGATCAATATCGACTGGATCCAGGGCTATGGATACCAGTTCTGGAGATGCCGCCATAACGCCTATCGGGGAGATGGGGCATTTGGCCAGTATTGCATCGTCCTGCCCGATCAGGACGCCGTCATCGCGATAAATGGCGGCTTACCGGATATGCAGGGAGTGATGGACGCCATCTGGCGGCAATTACTGCCTTCTATGAATGAACCTTGCCTGGCATCAGATTCGATCGCAAATGACCGTCTCGCTAGCAAACTGAACTCGCTGGAGCTTGGAGAACAAGGCGGCTTGGAGAGTTTGCCTTGGGATCCCCCCCAGAAGCGTTATTCGATCCAAAGCAATGAACAAGGTGTGCAGCGGATCGGATTGACGTTTACGGAGAATCGCTGCGTCTTCCAATGGAGGGATCATCGAGGGGAGCATCAGTTGATCGCCGGCATCGGGGAATGGCATGTTAATCACCGGGGAGGCGATAAAGCAGCGGTTCGAGGCGTGTGGTTGGATCGCAGCCGATTTGAAATTTATGTCTACCCTCCCGATTCCCCGCATTACGACCGGCTAGCTTTTCAATTCCAAGGGAACGGCGTAAGCCTGCAGCATGAGCATTTAAGCTTTATCCCTTTGAAACACGAATTTAGCGGCGTTGAGGAGAAATGAGAGATGAAGATGAATTTTATAGATAGAGTAGCTCCAGAGTTGAAGCAGGGGTTAACGTTGAATCCGCCCTTTCGATTGCCGGAAGACCTGGCGAAGGCTCGGATGATTCCTCCGAACGATGCGCCTCGATCCCAACACGTACGGATCCTAGATCGTCAAATTCCAGGTGCGGATGGGCAATCCATGTTATTGCGGGTATACGAGCCGGCGGAGCAAGGCGAGGAAGCCCTCCCCGCCTTGCTGTGGCTGCACGGCGGGGGTTATGTGCTTGGCGATCCTGGCGTGGATGATGGAATCTGCCAAAGTTTCGTGGAAGCCGCGGGCTGCATCGTCTTCTCACCGGATTACCGCCTGGCTCCGGAGCATCCGTTTCCGGCGGGAATTGAAGACGGATATGCTGCGCTAGTCTGGATCGCCGGGAATGCGGCCGAGCTTGGCATTGACGTTCAGCGAATCGCCATCGGGGGGCCAAGCGCCGGAGGAGGGTTGACGGCAGCGTTAGCACTCTTGGCACGCGATCGCAGCGGTCCTGCGATCTGTTTTCAAATGCCGCTTTACCCGATGATCGATGACCGTAACGTCACCCCGTCCAGCTATGAGATCACTTATCCGGCCGTGTGGAATCGAGCGAATAATCAGGCCGCTTGGAAGATGTATCTAGGCGAGCATGCAAACGGGGAGATCTCTCCTTATGCCGCGCCAAGCCGGGCTCAGAGCCTGGCGGGTCTCCCTCCGACTTATACCTGTGTCGGCCAGTTGGACCCGTTCCGGGACGAGACGCTGGATTATGTGAAACGTCTGGCCCAGGACGGCGTTGACGTGGAATTCCAGCTGTATCCGGGAGGTTACCACGCTTTTGAGCATTCGGTGCCCGAAGCGGAAGTAAGCAAGCGCGCCAAGGACGGTTACCTAAATGCTCTGGCAAGGGCTTTCCGGCGCTAACACGGAACTCAGGGAGGAACTAGCATGATACATCTTGAAGATAGATTCACGTTTGAAGCTGCGCCCAATGATCTCTTGACCATCGGCGAACTGCTCGTGGACATGATAGCCAATGAATACGGAGAGGAAGCCCGGGGAGACGGATATACCCGGTTTCCCGGCGGCTCTCCCTCGAACATCGCGATGAATGCCAGCAAGCTGGGAATTCGCTCCCGGGTTGTCTCCGCCGTTGGAAAAGATGGCCTGGGTACGTATTTGACCCAGCGCTTGGAAGCCGCCGGCATGAATACGGATGGAATTCAGCGAGTGGATGCGGCGACCAGCCTGGTCGTGCTGACGAAGAGTCAAGCTTCGCCGATCCCGATCTTCTATCGGGATGCTGATTATCGCCTAACTTATGATGCAAAGTTGGGGCAAGCCCTGGAACAATCCAAAGCGGTTCATTTCTCGTGTTGGCCGATCTCACGGGAGCCCTCTCGGCGCGTCATCGAGCGAGTGATGGAGGAGGCCCGGAAGCGGGGGTTGTTGATCGGTTTCGACCCCAACTATCACCGGATGATATGGCAGCCTGGCGAAGACGGTGTGGAATACGTGAAATCGATCATCCCTAAAGTAGATATCGTGAAGCCTTCAGAGGATGACGCGGAGCGGTTGTTCGGTATGGCGGATCCGTTTAAGCAGATCGACCGATTCTTAGATTTGGGTGCTAAGCTGGTTATTATGACGCTCGGGAAACAAGGGGCGATCGTATCGAATGGCAATGAGACGGTCAGCTTCTCGACACTCGCTACTGAGGTTGTAGATACAACGGGAGCCGGGGATGCGTTCTGGTCCGGATTTTATGCCGCCTTGCTTCAGAATTTCACCGTCAGGGAATCGTTGAATTTAGGTTTTGCCGTGAGTGCTTACAAATTGAAACACTTAGGTGCTGTGGTCGACTTGCCGAAGCTTGAAGTCATTAAAGCCCAGTTTGGATTATAGGAGGACTTAAGCATGTCGCTGAAAAATAAAGTTCAATTGATCACCTATCCCGATTCCATGGGTGGGAACCTCCGGACGTTAAGCGAAATGCTGACGAAGCATTTCTCCGATATCTTTGCGGGCGGCGTTCATATCCTGCCCCCTTTCCCCTCCTCCGGAGATCGCGGTTTTGCGCCGCTGACGTATCTGGAGATTGAACCCGGCTTCGGAACGTGGGAGGACATTCGAGCAATCGGGGAGAAGTTCGATGTCTTGGTCGACTTAATGGTGAATCATATTTCCAGGCAATCGCCCTATTTTCAGGACTTCCTGGTGAAGGGCCGGTCGTCCGAATATGCCGATTTATTTCTTACGCTGGATAAAGTATGGGAGAATGGGGAGCCGGTTCAGGAGGATATCGACAAAATGTTTCTCCGCCGCCCTTTGCCTTACTCGACCTTTGAAGCCGGCGGCAAACAGGAACGAGTGTGGACCACATTTGGCAAGACGGACCCGTCGGAGCAAATCGATTTGGACATTCGTTCACCGCAGACACATCAGCTCCTACGCGCCTTCTTTGAGAATTTCAAGCAGCAGAACGTCAAGATTGTTAGATTGGATGCGGTTGGATATGTCATTAAAAAGCTGGGAACCAGCTGTTTCTTCGTGGAGCCGGACATCTACGAGTTTCTCGACGAGATCAAAGCGTTGGCGGATTCGCTCGACATCGAGCTGTTGCCGGAAGTTCATGCGCATTACTCGACGCAATTCAAACTGGCGGAGCGCGGCTTCTGGATTTACGATTTCATCTTGCCTTATCGTATTCTTGAAGCGCTTCTTACGAAGAATGCCGCAGAGCTTACCCATTATTTGAACATTCGGCCGCATAAGCAATTTACCATGCTGGATTGCCATGACGGGATCCCGGTCAAGCCGGACCTGGATGAGCTGATCGACACCAAATCAGCGCGAAACCTCGTGGAGATCTGTGTGCAAAGAGGCGCGAATCTCAGTCTGATCCTGTCCGACGAGCATAAGGCGGAGGATGGTTTTGACGTTCACCAGATCCGTTGTACTTACTATAGCGCGCTAGGGGAAGACGATGATGCCTATCTTGCCGCGAGAGCGATTCAATTCTTCACTCCTGGGATTCCTCAGGTCTATTATACGGGATTGTTTGCGGGTGCGAACGACATGGACCGCGTGAAGGAGACGGGGGAAGGCAGGGAGATTAACCGTCATAATTATACCGTAGAGGAGATGGACCTGGCGTTGGGGGAAGAAGCTGTACAGCGGCTGCTGCAGTTGATTCGTTTCCGCAACACCTATCCGGCGTTTGACGGAGAGTTCCAGGTGCCGGGATCGACGGACAATGAAATTCGCATGCGCTGGAGCCAGGAAAACAAGAGCTGTTTGCTTATCGTAGATTTGAATACGAACCAATCGGTGATCGAATACATCGACGAGCACGGTCTATTGACCGAATATCGGATTTGATTTCTTCAAAAAACAAGGAGGAATAACAATATGGCCATGTTACAGATCCAATTTTTCTCGCGATCGTTGAGAAGGGAAGTCGCACTCAGCGCACTGGTTCCCTTGGACACGCCGCCGATTCCGGGTCAACCCGTGGAGGAGGCCAAGCCCTTAAAGGCGTTGTATCTGTTGCACGGGTATTCCGGAAATCATACGGATTGGATCCATTTCTCCCGAATCCGGGAACTGTCCGATAAGTACAAAATCGCCGTATTTATGCCTTCGGGGGAAAACCATTTCTACCTTGACGATGAGGACAAGAGTCAGCTATACGGGGAATTCCTTGGGAGGGAACTGATTCAATTCACACGCCTGATGTTCCCGTTATCCGCAGACCGGAAGGATACGTTTATCGGAGGACTTTCCATGGGCGGGTACGGAGCGATTCGGAACGGTCTGAAATATGCCGACCAGTTTGGCCGGATCATCGCGCTTTCCTCCGCGCTCATTCCGTACACCATCGCCGGGTTGTCCCCGGGCTATCAGGATGCCATCGCTGACTATAATTACTACAAGCGCGTTTTCGGGGACCTGAATCAGCTTCTCGGAAGCGACAAGGATCCGGAAGCGCTAGCTAAGCAATTGAAGGAACAAGGCGCGCATATTCCGGAGATTTACATGGCATGCGGGAACGAGGACTTTTTGCTTGACGTAAACCGGCGGTTCCATGATTATTTAACTCAAGAGGAAATTCCTCATCGCTATAAGGAAAGCGCTGGGACGCATGACTGGAATTTCTGGAATGAGTATATCGGCCCGGCCATAGAGTGGGCTGTCACCGATCCAGATTCGGTCACCTAAAATCGTCTTCTGCTTCATATGCCCCTGAAGAGAGCTGCGGCCTGTCGGCCGGTTTGCTTCCTCTTCGGGGGCATCCCTTATTCGAACCATCGCCCAGATAAAGGAAGAGGATGCTTGATGAAGGCCGGAGGATTGTTTACTAGAAAGAGCATTGTATTCAGGTTTTTCGTTCCATTCACGCTCATCCTGGCCATTTTGTTTACGGTATTATTGCTCAGCAACATCTATTCGCTGGAAGTGGTTCGTACCCAATCGATTAGCAATTCACGCAATACCTTGGGAATCTACGTGGAGAACATTCATAGTAAGTTGAACTTGTACGCCAAAGACTTGACTGAGGTGTTCGAGAACCAGATTGATGCGGCGACCGAGTATGATCGCCTTAAAGGGAGCGACCGCTACTTCAGAGAAATCGCCCTGTTGGACGCCCTGAAGGCCAAAGCGTCGAACAATGACTCCAGCGACGGGGTATTTATCAAACTACCGGATGATGGGGCGACGCTCGTGCAGTTCGGGAATCGCACCCGATCCGAGGACAAGCTGGATCTGGTCGACTTCCTGAGGGAGCATGATTTTCTCCCCGATCCTGACCGGACCCTCGACGAATGGACGGATTTCGATGTTCAAGGTGTGCATTATTTGTTTCGATACATCACCTATGAGAAGGTCAGCTTTGGCACGTTCGTCAAGGCGGATTCCTTGCTTGCCGTCGCCAGCGGGGAAGGACAAGAGCTCGGCCCAACCCTTCTTAGTGCTCGGGAAGGTGGCATTCTGGCTTCAACCGATGAGAGTCTAATGGAAACAGCATCGACCCTATCGGATTTGAGAGCGCAGGATAAGAAGAGCTACCTGTTTATTTCAGAACCGATCGCCGAATTTGGCGAAATCACCCATATGATGGCCAAACAAAGTATTTTCTCAGGACTCAAGCTGATTCAATGGCTCATTATCTCCTTAGCCGCGATTTCGGTGGTGGCGATTCCCCTGGTGTTGAAGCTTCTGGCCAGGGACATTTTGCAGCCGGTGCTGGAGTTGGTGAAGGCGGCCAAGGACGTCGAAAAAGGGAGAACGAGCTTCCCGGAACCGTCCGGGCATTTTTCCATCGAGTTCATGAAATTGTTTCATTCTTTCGATTCCATGGTTCGGGAGATTACCGATCTGAAAATCCATACGTATGAGGAAAAAATCGAGCGGAGCCGTACGGAACTCAAGTATCTGCAAATGCAGATCAGACCTCATTTTTTCCTGAATGCCATCTCCACGATCAACAGCTTGACGTACCAAAATAAAAATGAAGAAATCCGAATGCTGATTCAGCTGCTGTCTCAGCACTTACGATATATGTTTAAGGGCGGACTTGTTCTGGTGCCGCTGGAGGAAGAGATGAGGCACGTGGACAATTACGTGCACATGCAAGAGATTCGGAATCCCGACCAGATCTTCTGTATGACGGATATTGATGCGGCCACGGCGCGAGTCCTTATCCCTCAATTCTTAGTGCAAACCTTTGTTGAGAACATCTTCAAGCACGCCCTGACCTACGGTGAAATGTTATCGATCTTCATCCGGACCAGTCTGATCGAGATCGAGGACAAGCCCTATCTACACATCTCGATCGAGGATAACGGCGGGGGATTTCCATCCAGCGTGCTACAGGCCGCGAAGGATTCAAGCCTGGAGCCGGTCGAAGCGAGCGGGCAAGTCGGGATCTCCAATATTCGGCGAACGCTTCAATTGCTGTATAAACGCGAAGACCTGCTGAAACTATCCAACGCCGAACCGCTGGGAGCTAGGGTTGAGATCCTCATCCCGATGGAAGGCGACGGTGAAAATGACTTCATAAAAGAGGTGTAACGATGCGCTGCTTACTTATTGATGACGACGTACCTACGGTTGAGGTGCTCCGGGATATTGTTCGCTGGGATGAGTATGGCTTCTCCCAGGTGATCGAAGCGCATAACCTTATGGAGGCCAAGTCCTGTTTCGAAGCCGGCTCGCCGGACCTGATCATTTGCGATATTGAAATGCCACGGGGGACGGGGCTCGAAATGATTCAGTGGGTGCGTGAGCAGGGTTGCGATTGCGCATTTATCTTCTTTACCTGCCACGAGAGCTTCGATTTCGCTTCGACGGCCTTGACCTATAATGCAGACTCTTATCTGATAAAACCGCTCGATGAGTACAAGCTGGATGAAGCGCTGCACCGTTCACTTGAATCGCTGAAGCGGCGAAGAACGTTAGGTGAATACAGCAGGCACGGGTTAGCCTGGTTGCGTAACAAGGATTTGGTGGAGAAGAGCTTCTGGAGCGATGTCTTGTCCTCCACGCTTTCTACGAGGAAGGATTTGATCCAAGGGGAAATCCAAAGGAGGGACTTGTCCTTCACCGTGGATCAAAAGTTTAACCTGGTTCTGGTCAGCGTTGCGGCATCCGAGATCGATGAACATTGGAACGCTAGTGTGTTTCACTACGCGCTGTCCAATCTCGGATCCGAGATCCTTTTCAATCGTCCAAACCCTGACCGCGTGATCCCCTATAAACAGGACAATCAGATCTACCATGCGTTCATTCTGGATGGCGGGACAGAACCGCTCCAAATGAAAGCAAGCGGTGAGCGGCTCGTCCGCTTATGCAAACAATATTTCAAATGCACGGCCACGTGTTACATCAGCGAGGAGATGGAGATTTCCCAATTGGCCCCGTGCAAAGGGAAGCTGGAACAAATGGATGCATCCAATTTAATCTTTAGAGGGATCGTCCACTTTCAAAACGACCGCTTCCAATATAATACGACGGAGCCGTTCGCCCTAGATACCCACATGTATACGCTACTCTTCGCCCAGAAAGATAAAATGCAAATCGTCAAGCGTTTGAAGCTTACGTTGGAACGACTTGCCGCGCAGAACATATTGGACGCTGCGACACTCCACTCGATGCGTGAGGATTTCCTTCAAGTGGTTTATGCGTTCTTGGCACAAAATAATATTCAAGCCCACCAGTTATTCTCGGATGACATCGCCAAACGCCTGCTTCAACGGTCCGATCACAGTGTGTTCGATTTCATGAAATGGGCGCATCTGATGACGGAAAAGGCGATTGATACGCTGAAGGAAACGTTACAATCCGAGGGGGTTGTCGAGCGGGCAAAACGGTTTATTCATGAGAACTACCATTGGGATATCAGCCGGGATGATGTGGCAGCCAGCGTTTTTTTGACACCAGATTATTTGTCCAAAACCTTCAAAACCGAAACAGGCATGTCGATTATCGAATATTTGAACGCCCACCGAATTGAAAAGGCCAAGCGAATGCTGTCGGAGCGGCTGGTCAGCATTGGAACGATTGCGGCGGATACCGGATTCGACAACCTTTCGTACTTCTCTACGGTGTTCAAGAAACTGACGGGCGAGTCTCCAAACGCCTATCGGGCCAAACATAAGCCGGAGGATTAAGAAGCTCAGGGAACTGAGCTTTTTTTTAAAAGAAGATGTCGGTTTATTGAAAGAGAAGCCCCGTTCAAAACGATAAACTGATAACGAAACCACATGAATGGGGGAAGTAAGAAGTGATGAAGAGAAAACAGAGAATGGTCCTGTTGTTGTTGTCCGCCATGCTGTGCAGCTCGATCCTGGCAGCGTGCGGCAAGGATTCGAATGAGACGAAGACGACTCCAGGCGACGGTAACGATGCCAAAGTGGAGAAGATTGTGTTCGCCATGCCTTCTTTTAACCGAATCCCCGATAATCTGGGACGGATCACGGATGCGATCAATGAAATCACGATACCGAAGATCGGCGTTGAGGTGGACTACAAAGTATACGGTCCGGTCGATTATGCACAAAAAGTCAATTTGGCGCTGCAGAGCGGAGAGCAGATGGATTTGTTTACGACGCTGGGGCAATTCACCAGCTACGTGTCCAAAAACCAGGTCTATCCGTTGGAGGAATTGCTCCCCGAGTATGGCAAAGAACTCACCGCCATTCTGGATAAGGACTTCGGCCCTGACATGTTGAAAGCGACAACCCTAAATGGACATATCTACGGCATCCCGGTGAATAAGGGCATGTCGATCCCAACGAACTTCGTTTACAATGCGGACATGCTGAACGAAGCCGGATTCACGGCTGACGATATCCGCTCGGTTCAAGATTTGCCGGCGATCTTCGAAGCGGTCAAGCAAAAAAATCCGGATGCCGTTCCGTTTGGTCCGATTAACGTGAACCCAAGTGATACCTCGCTTCTCCTGTTGTTAAAAGGCTCGCATCAAGTAGACTTCTTGTCGGACACCACCGGTAT
>RCUU01000359.1_pt1 | contig 26042 bp, 30 predicted proteins | sample 2166211 | NCBI WGS metagenome assembly RCUU01 (sample SAMN09932620, study PRJNA488358) | compost metagenome | feature: garden; material: soil; isolation source: compost soil in phenylacetic acid-enriched culture | place: Germany: Experimental Botanical Garden Goettingen | collected 2016-01-27
GCTTTCGCAGCGCTTCATCCCACACCATTTCTGCCGCAAGTCCTAGCATCACTTCATAGGTAGCCTTCATTTTGTCCATTCGATACACCTCCGCTGTTTAGATCCTTCCATATTCCTTCGCTTTAAGTACATAGCTTTCGCTTGTGCGGGCCATCCGCTGCAGGTCCTGCTCCGTTAATTCACGGACCACTTTGGCAGGCGAACCGAGTGACAGGGTGTAGGGCGGAATGATTTTGTTTTCGGTTACAATAGATCCGGCTCCTATTAAAGCATATTCACCAATCTCTGCACCGTTCAATACAATTGCACCCATACCGATTAATGTGCCTTTGCCTATCCTGCAGCCGTGAATGATTGCAGAATGGCCAACCGATATGTCATCACCCAGTACTAGCGGCAGTCCTTCAGCGACATGCCCTACGGCTCCATCTTGGATATTGCAGCGATCACCGATAATTACCGGAGCTAAATCCCCTCGAAGTACAGCATTGAACCAGACACTGGACTGCCGTCCAATTCTAACGTCACCTACCAGCTTCGCACCTTCCGCCACATATACAGACTCGTCAAGCTGCGGTATGTAGTTCCCATAACCAATCCGCATTCTTCTCCCCCTTACCTACTGCAGCTGCTTCGGCACAGCCGCCTCCAGTCCCCACGGCGTCATCATAACCACCGGCCCTTCCGGTGTTTCACCAAGACGGATCATTCCCAGATGCAGCATCATCCGAATGATGCGCTGCTCCAGAATCGAAGCGGCATCATCGTAATAAAATGGCTTGACCAGCCAGCCCAGACCCTCTACGAGTGAGGCTACAGTAACCCATTTCCTCGCGCTTACACTTATCCAGTATACGAGGGATGGCAGATTTGGGATAGCGCCTTTATAGAGTTTTAACCAAAAGGAGTATATCTGCATCAGCTTTTCCGATTTCCCTTGTTCCAGTTGCATTTCGCCTGCCGGTGTCAGCTTTAAACGGAAGCCAGCCTCGGTAGTCCAGTGGCGGTGGCGGGCGTAATCAACGATCAGCGCCAGTCTGGGAGGATAATGCTCACACGCTCTTCCATAGCCGAATCTCCAACCGCCTTTGCCGAGGAGGGGTTCAGGAATTTGGACCGCGTTCATCACCCCCTGCTGATACCGTTTGTGCAGCGCACCCTCCTGGTTCAGCTCCGGCTCGTTTTCCCGGATATATCGGAGAAAGAGCAGCAGGTCACCGGCAAGCATATCCCCTTCGCCCCGGTAAATCGTAGGTTCTGCACTTGGAGGAATTTGTTCCTTGAGAAAATCGCCCATCCGGTCACGGAAGCGGGTTTTCAGATCCTGCGGAACCCGAAACAAATACCTGCTTTGCTGAGAGGCACCATTAAAGAGCCAACCGCCATTTTTGAACCTTGCGACCATCTCACGGTAGCCCCCGCTTTTGCCGGGAACGGTATCGAAGGAAGCCTGCCTTGCCGCAGCCAGCAAATCTTCAAGACTGAACTGGCTGCGTTCGTCGAACAACAGCGTATTCAGAAACCGCAGGTCCTCGGGAGCACATTCCCGGATGTGGGATTCCATGAACTGGCGGCTTCCCAGTGTGATCAATATACTCTGAATCAAATCATGTTTGGAATTCCGTTTGCAATCACACTGGTAGCGTCCCGCAATGGCGGTAAGCTGACTAATGTCTGCAAAGTTAAGCATATCCGCCAGATTCATCATTTATCGCCTCACCGTTTTACTACCATTATGGGAAATACTGCCCTTTTTATTCCTTATTGCACAAAAAAAATAACCCGAGGGGTCGGGTTAATGCTGTTTTTGCAGAATATGGCGTGTACAATTGTACAGCAGCGGATTCCACTCCTTCTCTTTCTTCTCCAGTATGGTAAGCGAGAGATTGCCCAGACGCTCGGAGTATTTATCCTTGTATAATGCGATGTAGAGCTGGGCCAAAAAACCTCCATGCGAGATCACAAGGATATTTCTGTCCGGATACCGCTCTGCGATTTCTTCCATAAAAGCCAAGGCCCGCGCTTGAAGCTGCTCATCCGTCTCCTGTCCCAGCGGCAGCCGGTTCCAGTCCTTGCCCCATTTCTCTTCACGCTGCGCAGCGGTCATTCCCTCAACCTGGCCGTAGGCCCGCTCCCGGATGCGTTCGTCCGGTTCAAGCAGTGGGATCCCCAGCTTGGCCGCGATAATTCTGCCGGTCTCAGCGGCGCGGGAAAGACTGCTGGTGATACAGTAATCCCAGCGGTAAGTTTCCTGCAGAAGCCGGTCTCCCAGCATCTCAGCCTGCCTCCGGCCTTCATCGTTGAGCGGAATGTCGCTTTGTCCTTGTATTCTGCCTTCTGCATTCCAATCCGTCAGCCCATGGCGTATTAAGCCAATCAGCATCACTTTCACCTTGCCCTTCCCTTTATGTTTTGCTTAATAATGTAACACGAATGAAAACAAATGTCTTCTTTTTGAAATGTTAATTCTGCATATCCGGCCAGTAGCCCAACAAAAAAAGCCCGCTTTACTTGGGAGTAAAGGGAGCTTCCTAATGTCTGCGGTAACGGTTCAGCCGGTACAGCAAAAAGATCGACAGACCTACACCAAGCATGGACAGCATCATCCAATATTGCGGATGGGTAGGTCCCATGCTCACCACCAGCGGTTCAATGATTCCTCCGCCCGATTCCGAGTCCGGATACGAGGAGGACCAGTCCAGAGACAAGCCCGCTACACCGGTCTCTACAATACCGCTCTGTGCCACTGTAGTATTGGCAGGTGTTTTGAACATCGTAAAATACAGAAAGCTGGATATAAAAACAGCCAGAAAACAGGCGATCCAGAGACTGAGCCGGCGGCGGAAAACGGCAGAATTCCCGGCAGATTTACCATCCCCGGGCATGAGCCAGGGACTTTCCAGATAAATCCGCTCCATTACCCGAAGATTCACAGCCTCCGCACGTTCTTCGCTGACTTCTATCTGTGTTTCTTGCATAAGCTCACTGCTCTCCTGCCACAGCGCCCATTCGGCGGAGCAGTAAGGACAATTCACAATATGCCTTTCAAGCAAAATCCGCCTAGGGTCCGTGGGGGGAGCGTCCCACAAAAGCGGAATGGAATCCTGCGCTTCCCTGCAATTCATAGGCCTTACACCCTCTCAGCCTGCTCTTCTGTTTCAGGCTCAAAAAAATAGGATTCGAGCTGGAGCTTCACACTGCTCCTGGCACGGAACAATAATGATTTCACGGAGCTGACGCTCTGGTCCAGAATCTCTGCAATTTCCTGGTAATCCATTTGATCGTACTCCCGCAGAATCAGCGCAGAGCGCTGTTTCTCCGGCAGATTATTTATCGCTTCGCGAACCAGGTTCATCCGTTCTTTACGAAGCGCAGCCTGTTCTGGAGCGACCTCAATCGGAGCTACCGGCGTATATCCGCTTTCCTCAAGAGACACATTCCCGGCACGGTTCTTGCGCAGCTCGCTAAGCACTGTATTCCGGGCAATCGTATACAGCCATGTAGAGAAAGATGCATCGACTTCCCGGAAAGAATGAAGGCTCCGGAACGCCTTATAAAAGGTCTCAGAGCATAAATCCTCAGCAAGAAGCTCCATGTGGGAATTCTTGAGCATATGGTAGACAAAAGCCAATATTTTGCGTTGATACCGCCGCATTAACTCTGAATATATTTCTGTGTTTCCTTGCTTGATTAGCTGGATCAACTGGGAATCCGTCATGGTGAGTTCGGCCCTCCTCGCCCTAGCACGTGTAATCCCGTCCGGTCCATAATTCTTATACCGGCCGAGGCTCAAAAAGTTGCGGTTCCACTGTAAATTTGCACATATTTAAAGGCAATACTTCTATGTATATTCAGTCACCCGGCAAATAAGGCATGTCGTATGTAATACAGAAAGAAAAAACGCGCATCCATATATTTCTGGGCAACCAAATACCGGATCGCTTGCTATATTTCTGGAATCTATAAACATACCTAGTCTAGTATAGCACACATTCCAACAGGATGACATTAATAGACTCATTGCAGCCGTAATGCGTCAGATTTCCAAGGATGGAGTCGATTAAAGGAACCCGGCAGCAATCAGGCTTCCCGAGAATAACGAATAATCTTTTGAATAAAGTGTTGACAAAATGTAAACGGATACATATAATAAAAGTACAGTATGGTTTCTCTCCACTCCTATCCAAATACTACACGGTTCCAAGAAATTGTGAACTGTAACCGCTTATTATGTAAGCGGTCTTTTTTTTGTCCATTTTTAGTACCCCTTGGTGAAAAGCATAAATTCTTCTAATTTCCGCCCCGTGCCGGTTCAAGAGCCTGTATTTATGCCCGTCCGATTAATCCAAACAAGAGCAGCCGGTTAAGCTCTGCCATTTTATCCTTGTAATTTTCAGTTTTCGCCCAGGATGATTGGAGCGGCCCAATCACACATAATAATTCCAATATAGTCTCCATAGAAACAGAAGCATCAATAACCCCTTCCTTTTTCCCCACCCTGATGAACTCCTCTATGATTTCGACTCTGATCCGGTTTGTATTTTCATTGTACAGACTAGACAACACCTGATCCTCTACTGCCCCAGGGGAACTGAGCAATTGATAATCCTGATCGGTACAAATCTCCAAAGCCTGAAGCATTTTATCTTTAAAATTTATATTTTGGCTCAGAAGTTCCTTGGCCTTGCGGACGGTATTCTGCATCAGGACATTCGCACATTCCCTGACTACCCCTTCTTTGTTGCCGAAATAGTTATATAGTGACACAGAGGATACGCCGGATTCAGCGGCAATGTCTTTGATACTGACGTCGGTGAAGCCTTTTTCTTGGAAAAGCTTCAGGGCTGCTGCAACGATCGCATCCTTCTTGATTTGTGTTCTGATTTCAAATTTGTTCATACCGCTTCACTCACATCCCGCGTCTTTTTAATACCTTTAATATATCATGATTCGCTTAGTTTTGAAATATTGAGTTCCATATTTAAAAACTTATTGACAGACACTTTGGGATAGAGCTAAAATCGAGCTGTAATAACTTTTAAATATGCAGACTAATATTTAAAAACTTATATGCAGAATAGGTTACATGATATGGAGGGAGTAATTTATGAGAATATTGGTGTATGGGGCCGGAGTTTTGGGAAGTTATTTAGCCCATGTGCTGGTGCGCGGGGGCAACAATGTGACTATGCTGGCCAGAGGAGGGCGGCTGGATGAATTGCAAAAGAACGGGAATGTCATCCGGCATTATTTCCAATTCCGTACTACGGCCGACAAGGTAAATGTGATCAGTGAATTGCAGCCAGAGGATATTTATGACCTTATTTTTGTAGTGATGAAATATCCGGATTTCCAAGCGGTACTGCCTGCTCTTGCGGCGAACCATAGCAGTCGTATAGTCCTCGTAGGGAATAATGCCAGCCCCTCAGAGATGCACGAGTATTTAGAAACCCGCAGTTCAGTGAAGAAACAGGTGGCCTTCGGGTTTCAGGTGAGTGCTGGCTGGCGGGAGAACGGCCGGATGAACTGCGTACGCGGTCCAAAGGTGCAAATGACCATCGGCGGGTTAGGTGAGGAGCTGTCTTGGCGGGCGGTGATTGACCAAGCTTTTGTGAACACGAAATATAAATTGGTCTATCAACAGAACATGGATGATTGGCTGAAAAGCCACTTTGTAATGATCCTGCCTCTTAATTTCATTGCGCCTGCCTATAACGGTGATTTGCACAAGGCTGTAAAAGACAGCAGGCTGCTTCATCATGTCATAGCTGCTGTAGATGAGGGCCATCAAGTCTTGGAGAAGCTCGGATATACTGTTACGCCTGCGAGTCAAATCAAATTAGCCCGGGACCAACGGAAAATGTTCTATATTCTGCTGAAGTTCATGCTGTCCATCCCTGTGGGCAAAATTCTCCTGGGGGATAAAGCGGTGTCCGCTGACGAGAGTTCTGCACTATATCAAGCCTTTCATGATTTAAAGAGCAGAGCGGACATTCCCACACCTCATTGGGATACGCTCGAGAATTATTCTCCGCTTCCGCAGCGGTAAACCCTTCCGCAACAAAAATCCCCTTCAAGCTCACTCCTCCACATGCTGTGCATGGGTTTGCAGGAGTGGTGCTTGAAGGGGATATTATCCAGCCTTACTGGCCTTACACGTACACGGTATAATCGTGGTGCTGCAGCAGAATCTTGGCCCGTTCCATATCGTTCTCCTGGCGGAAGGACAGGCGCATGATGCCAGGCACATCCTCGCGGCTCTCGATAATCTGCACGTTGCTGAGGTTGATGCCCTGGTCACCCAGCTCTGTGGCAATCCGTCCGATAATCCCCGGATGATCGGGAACATCGATATGCAGATCGAACAGTGGAGTTATCATCCCCTTGCGCCGTTCCGGCAGCTGGCTGCGGAAGCCGCCCGCTTCAAGGAAAGCTTCCTCGATGCCCTCCCCGTCCGCATTCTCCAGTAATTGAACGAACGAAGAAACCTCTTCATTCCAATCCTTCAGCAGCCGAAGCATGACCGAGCGGTTGTTGAGCAGAATATCCCTCCAGATAATCGGGTCGCTGGATGCAATCCGTGTGATGTCACGGAAGCCCCCGGCGGCCAAAGTACTGTACAAAGAGTCCGTGTCGTCATACGCGCGGATCTGATTCACCAGCGCAACCGCAATAATATGCGGCAAATGGCTGATCGCTCCCACAATCTCATCGTGGCGCTCCGGGTTCAGCCGGACAATCTGTGCTTTGGTATGTAAAAGCAAGGCTTCAAGTGCCTGATAGGCTTCCTCTGGAACTCCTGGAGGAGGTGTCAGCACGTAATAAGCGTTCTCGAACAGCAGCGAAGATGCAGCCTCCACACCGGAACGTTCGGACCCGGCCATGGGATGCCCGCCGATGAAATGCACTCCTGGAAGGTCCAGCGAAAGCGCACAGGCGGCAATCGTGGCCTTGGTGCTGCCAACATCCGTAATAATACAGCCAGGCTTCAAAGGAAGCTGGCTAAGGCGCTGCAAGTAATCCTCAAGCATGCCTACAGGCACGCACAAAAAAATAAAATCGGCATCCAGTGCCGCTTCCTCAAGAGAAAGTGTGGCCTGATCGACCACACCTCTGCTGACGTATTTCTTTGCCGATTCAGGACGGTGGGCATGGCCTACAACGGTCAGGCCCTCCTTGCCTTTGAAGCAAAGGGCCAGAGAGCCTCCGATCAGACCGACACCGAAAATTGCTATTTTTGTCGTCGTCATGTTCTTTGAACTACCTGCCTTCTGTAGATTCGTCTTATACGCTGCCCCTCAGACCTGTACTCCCTGTTCCTGGAGCGCCTGCTCCAGCGCAGTGATAAAGGCCTTGTTCTGTTCTGCCGAACCGACGGTAACCCGAATATAGGTCGGGTACAGCTTGTGCCCTGCTCTGACAATGATTCCCTTCCGCAGCAAAACATCAAAAACATCGGCTGCAGGCTTCCGCACATCTACCATAATGAAATTGCCATGCGCCGGGAAGAATGCAAGGTCCAGCCGCTTGAATTCAGCCTGAAGCTGCAGAATGCCCGCACTGTTAAGACGGCGGCACTCCTGTACGTATTCCTGGTCAGCAAGTGCAGCAAGTGCTCCCGCTTGTGCCAGGCGCGAGGTATTAAACGGTTCCCGCACCTTGTTGATCAGGGAGATAACCTGCGGATTCGCCACCCCGTACCCGATGCGCAGTGCAGCCAGGCCGTAAATTTTGGAGAATGTGCGCAAAACGACCAGATTCGGATAGGAGTCGAGCAGCTTAATCCCATTCGAGTACGAAAGATCAGTTACATATTCACAATACGCCTCATCTAGGACAACCATCACCCCGGCCGGCACCGCATTCAGGAACGTAATCAATGCTTCCTCGGGTACTATCGTTCCGGTTGGGTTATTGGGATTACAGATCCAGATGACCTTGGTCCGCTCTGTAACCTGGGCCAGCATCGCGTCCAGATCATGTGTACCGTTTGCCAGAGGCACCTCGATGGACACAGCACCTTCTATATCGGCATTGCTTTTATATACGGAAAAGGTCTGGTCCGCCATAATGGTCTCATCTCCCGGCAGGAAAAACGCACGGGCAATCAAGGCGATAATCTCATCCGAGCCGCAGCCAAAGATGATATTCCCATTCTGCACCCCGAGGTGATCAGCAAGCGCAGCCGTCAATTCAGCCGCCGAGCCGTCAGGGTACAGATACAGGTTGTCCAGCTCCGCCGCAATGGCGGCTTTTGCACTTGGTGAAGACCCATACGGGTTCTCGTTGGAGGCCAGCTTGATGACATCGCTTAGGCCAAGCTCCTTCTTCACCTCTTCGATAGGCTTCCCCGGCTTATATACAGGGAGGTTAACGATATTCGGTTTAGGGTTCATGAACGGTCCTCACTCTCCATAAATATTACAGCTTTTCAAATCTGCCAGCAGGCAGTTATGGTCTTAATTGTGCCACAAATTCACGAATTTGCAACAGTCCTTCACTTCGGGTAGCCGGATTGTCCAGCAAAGGTATGACATCCTCCACCTTGCGGACGATTGCGCTGCCTACCACTACACCGTCACAGATACGGGAAAAACGTGCCACCTGCTCCCCTGTTGAGATGCCAAAGCCCACTGCCACAGGAAGGTCCGTGGCCTGACGGACGGAAGCAATGAACTCATCCACTCCGGAATGAAAAGTAGAGCGTTCCCCCGTAACTCCAAGAGAGGATACACAGTAGACGAAACCACTGGCCCCGGCGACAATCCGGGAAATGCGTTCGCTGGAGGTAGGCGCTACAAGCGGAATAAGATTCACTCCGGCGGCACGGCTGCGCTGACGCATTTCCTCCGACTCTTCCACCGGAAGGTCAGGAATAATCAGCCCGCTGATCTCATGGGCATCAAGCAGGGAGAAAAAGTGGTCCAGCCCCATCTGCATGACCGGATTATAATAGGTGAAAAGAATAAAAGGCAGCTCGCTGCCCGCCTGACGGGCCTTCAGCGCCGTTTCCATGCAGGTGCGCAGATGTATATTGCCGCGCAGTGCTCTGGAAGAAGCCCGCTGGATCACGGGACCGTCCGCAAGCGGATCGGAATAAGGCACACCCAGCTCCAGAATATCCGCACCTGCCGCTTCCAGCTCGGCGATGATCTCAAGCGTAGTCTCCAGATCCGGATCGCCTACGGTGAGGAACGGAATCAGCGCCGTCCGGCCCTCCTCCTTCAGCTTGCGGAAGGTCAAATCCATCCGGTTCGTTGTTTCGGTTGTCATCACTTACCCGCTCCTTCCGTATAGGCCATGATCGACTCAACGTCCTTGTCCCCGCGTCCGGACAAACAGATCACCACAATATCATTCTTGGTCAGCGTCTTGCCAAGCTTCACAACATGCGCAATCGCATGGGCGGATTCAAGCGCGGGAATAATGCCTTCGGTTACACACAGCAGCTTCAGTGCTTCCAGGGCTTCATCATCCGTAACCGGCACATACTGCGCACGGTGGACATCTTTGAGGTAGGAATGTTCAGGGCCCACTCCGGGATAGTCCAGTCCGGCCGAAATTGAATGCGCCTCCTGCACTTGTCCGTACTCATCCTGCAGCAGATAGCTCAGCGAGCCCTGAAAGACTCCCCGGGTCCCTTTGCTCATCGTTGCCGCATGGAATGGAGTTTCCACGCCTTTGCCGGCGGCTTCGACCCCAATCATCCCGACCTGCTCATCCTCCATGAACGGATAGAACATGCCAATCGCATTGCTGCCGCCGCCTACTGCCGCTACCAGAAGATCAGGCAGCCTGCCCTCGGCTTCCAGAATCTGACGGCGCGTCTCATCCCCGATAATCCGCTGGAAATTACGGACCATCATCGGGTACGGATGCGGCCCCACTGCAGAACCAAGCACGTAGAACGTGTCTTCAACGTTACTGACCCAGTAGCGGAGCGCTTCATTCCCTGCGTCCTTCAGTGTCCGGGAACCGGAAGTCACCGGAATGACCTCAGCGCCAAGCAGCTTCATACGGAATACGTTCAGCGCCTGGCGGCGTGTGTCTTCTTCGCCCATAAACACTTTGCATTCCATGCCAAGCAGTGCTGCTACAGTAGCCGTGGCCACACCGTGCTGGCCTGCACCGGTCTCGGCAATGACCTTGGTTTTGCCCATCATCTTGGCGAGGATGCCCTGGCCGATCGCATTGTTGATTTTGTGGGCTCCGGTGTGATTGAGATCTTCGCGTTTCAAATATATTTTAGCTTCTCCCAGATGCTTGCTGAGACGTTCCGCGTAATAGAGCGGGGTCTCCCGTCCGGAATATTGCTTGAGCAGATAATCCACTTCCTTCTGAAAAGCCGGATCTGCCGAAAATCTGTTGTAGGCTTCCTCCAGCTCAATCAGTGCATTCATCAACGTTTCAGGAACGAAGCGGCCTCCAAAAGAACCAAAACGTCCATTTTTGTCCGGTACTTGTATCATGATTGCTTCACCCTTTCCACAAAAGCTGTTATTTTGTCGATATCCTTCATTCCATCACTCTCTACTCCGCTTGATACATCTACACCATATGGGGCATAGCCATCCAGCAGCTCACGCACGTTATCCGGCTGGAGTCCACCGGCTACAAATAAAGGCAGGCCAAATGCAGAAGCTGCCTGTTGATAGGCGGGAATTTCTCCCCAATCAAAGGTCCGCCCCAAGCCGCCGCTGCCGGCCGGATCATATGTATCCAGCAGCAGAGCATCCACAGCTCCGGCATATTGCTGAAGCTTATGAGGACCGTCCTCCGCAGACTCGGCATTGCTTTTGACTACAGAGAGAGCCTTCCACACTTGCACCTGCGGAAAAGCCGCCTTGACGGCCCGGCAAAATTCAGCACTTTCCTGCCCGTGCAGCTGAATTACCTTCAACGGCACGGTGGAGAGCAGTGCTTCAAGCTGACCGAGTGAAGGATTCACAAACACTCCGGCGGCAAGCGGAGGTTTCCCGTTCTCCCAATCCGCAAGCTCGGCAATGAGCTCAGCCGCTTGTTCAGGGCTAACCCTGCGGCGGCTCTCTGCAAACACAAACCCGAGATAATCCACAGGTAATCGCTTCATAGATTTTAGCACTTCAACGTCCTGAAGTCCACAGATTTTTACCATTGCTTCAGCCATGTGCGGCACGTTCCTTCCCTTCCGGCAGCGCACCGAGCAGTCCGTTTACGGCCTGTTCCACATCCGGCTGGCGCATCAGATATTCTCCCACCAGAACGCCGATGGCTCCGGTAGTTCTCAGATAATCAATATCCCCAGCTCCGGCTATCCCGCTCTCGCTGATCACGGGAACTGTACCGGGAAGCAGCGCAGCAAGCTCGGCTGTGGTAGACAGTGCGGTTTCGAACGTGCGCAGATTGCGGTTGTTAATCCCCAGCAGCACCCCCGGGTGCCCAACCTTCCCGGTGGCCAGCACCGTCTCCAGCTCGCTCCGGTCATGGACCTCAATCAGGATATCGAGCCCCAGTGAGGCTGCTGTATCGGTGAACGCTGTCAGCTGCTCAGGTGTCAGAATAGCTGCAATCAGCAGCACCGCATCGGCCCCCAGCAGGCGAGCTTCGTAGATCTGGCGTTCATCGATAATGAAATCCTTGCGCAGCAGCGGAAGGCTGACCGCCTCCCTAACCTGCTGCAGATAAGCGCCGCTGCCCTGGAAATAGTCTTTATCCGTAAGGACGGATAAACAATCCGCTCCACCCGCTTCATACCCCTTGGCGATAGAAACCGGATCGAAATCCGCCCGGATCAGGCCTTTGGAAGGAGAAGCCTTCTTGACTTCGGCAATCAGCCCCATTGATCTGTTCCGCGATGTCGTGAGGGCATTGCGGAACCCCCTTGTAGGGGGCAAGGCAGCAATCTGGCGTTCAGCCTCCTTAAGAGAGAAGGTCTTGCTCAAAGCTTCAACCTCATTGATTTTGGTGGCAACAATTCGATCAAGATACATAATCAAGCTCCTTCGTCATAGCTTTAAGCTGCTCCAGCTTCAGCAGCGCAGCGCCGGAATCCACTACAGTCTTCGCTTTTTCCACACCATCTTTCAAGGTATCTGCAAGCCCGGCCACATAAATACAGGCGCCCGCATTGGCCAGGACGATATCACGGTAAGGATTCAGTTCTCCTTGCAGCACTCCGGTGATTATCGCTGCATTCTCCGCCGCATCACCGCCAAGCACATCCTCCAGCGGATGCGTGTTTAGTCCCAATTCCTGAGGAGTGACCTGATATGTCGTCACCACACCGTTTTTCAGTTCAGATACCTGTGTCGGCGCTGAGATACTGATCTCATCCAGACCGTCCAGACTGCTGACAATCATCGCCCGTTTGGAACCAAGCTCTTTTAGGACATAAGCCACAGTCTCAGTTTTATCCCTGTCGTAGATGCCCATCAGCTGACGGTCAGCCCCTGCCGGATTGGTCAGCGGACCCAGCATATTGAAGACGGTGCGGAACCCAAGCTCCTTCCGGGGTGCTGCAGCATGCTTCATCGACGGATGATAGATTTGGGCGAACAGGAAGCAGATGCCGATGCTCTCCAGACACTGCCGGGCCTGCTCGGCATTCAGATGAATATTGACTCCCAGTGCCTCAAGCACATCTGCACTGCCCGCTCTGCCGGATGCGGAACGGTTGCCGTGCTTGGCGACTCTGACAGAAGCTGCTGAAGATATAATGGCCGAGGCTGTGGAAATATTGAACTTATGGATACCGGAGCCGCCGGTTCCGCAAGTATCCAGCAGCTGTGAGCGTTCAGTAACCACATGTGTGCTGAATCCCCGCATCGCTTCCGCGAACCCGGTGATTTCTTCAACCGTTTCTCCTTTGATCCTGAGTGCGGTCAGCAGAGAGCCAATCTGCGCCGCTGAGGCCGATCCTTCCATAATTCTCCCCATAATCTCACGCGCCTGCACCCGGCTGAGATCCCTGCCTTCGATCAGACTGGCAATCCCCGATTGTATCAATTGGCTTGCATCCATCCCGATTTCCTCCTATTCATTGTGTTCTTGACCCACCCGGATCAAGGGGTATATTCATACATGTAATCCTGATTGATTACCTGTTTTTCTTTGACTTCGGCCGGAAACATGGCTTCGGCCATCCGGATCGCCTTCAGCATCGCTTTGGCCTTGTTGACCGTCTCTTCATATTCCTTCTCGGGAACCGAGTCCCACACAATCCCTGCCCCAGCCTGCACATAAGCCCGGCCTTTGCGGAAAATGATGGTGCGGATCGTAATGCACGAATCCATATTTCCGGAAAATCCAAGATAGCCGATGGCTCCGGCATATGCGCCTCTCGCTTCCCGTTCCAGTTCGGCGATAATTTCCATCGCCCGCAGCTTCGGCGCACCAGAGACGGTGCCTGCCGGCAGACAAGAGAGGAAGGCATCGAAGAAATCCTTGTCCTTGTCCAGTGTTCCTGACACATTCGAGACCATATGCATAACATGCGAGTACTTCTCAATCTCCATGAAGGAGTCGCATTTTACCGTACCGAATTTGGATACCCTGCCCAGGTCATTGCGGCCTAGATCGACGAGCATCAGATGCTCTGCCCGTTCCTTCTCGTCCTCCAGCAGTTCAGCGGCAAGCGCCCGGTCCTGGGCTTCGTTCTCTCCGCGGGGACGTGTTCCGGCGATGGGACGGGTTTCCACACGGCTTCCGTCTACCTTGACCAGTGCCTCCGGCGAAGTGCCGACGATGATTTCCTCATCCATTTTCAGATAATACATATACGGGGAAGGGTTCAAAGTCCGAAGCATCCGGTAGACATGCAGTGGAGATACTTCTGTTTCAATGTGCAGCCGCTGCGACAGCACCACCTGAAAAATATCCCCAGCCCGGATATATTCCTTCGCCTGCTCCACATTGCTGATATATTGCTCTTTGGTAAGGTTCGAATGAATCTCGCCCAGCTCAATATCCTGGGGAATGCTGCGCCGGTTGACGTTTTCATTGGGGCCTTCCTTTTGCAGCTCTTCAGCCATATTCTCGAGCTTCCGGCTCAGTTCCTCATATCCGGCCCGGATATCGGAATCCGTATCCCCGTCCTTGATATGAAGGTTCCCTACCAGCAGAATCTGCTGCTTCACATGATCGAATACGATAATGCGGTCGCAGAACATGAAGCGGATATCATCCATATTCAAATCATCGACTGCATGGGAGGAGAGTTTTTCATAATACTGCAGCAGATCATATCCGAAGAAACCGATAGCGCCGCCAGTAAAAGGAGGCATGCCGTCCAGCTTGGGACTGCGGTATGAGCGGAGCAGTGCTTTCAGTTCCTCAACGGGTTTACCGAACAGCCGTCTTTTCTCACCGCCGATCTCCACATGGATCTCGCCTTTTTTGCCGGAGATCATCAGGAAGGGGTTACTGCCGATAAAAGAATACCGGGCCCACTGAATACCGCCCTCTACACTCTCCAGCAAAAAGGCCCGGTCCTGCCCGGCAAAACGCTGGAATAACCGGATGGGTGTCTCCATATCGGCGAGCAGCCGCGTAACTACGGGGATCAGATTATATTCCCGCGACAGCGTCAGCACTTCTTCTACACTTGGATTCGTCACTTGGGATGCCTCCTTGGGATGTTGGTTTATATTGTCCGAAATACAGAAAAACCTCTACCGAAGTAGAGGTTTGTGTAAGTAAGTATATGAATAAGCGCAATTGAGCGGCATAAAACTATCGCAAAGGATGCACCTCTCCCATAGAAGAATACAGCAATAGTGCAAATCAGCACTAAAATGTAACCTAAAAAGAGAACTGCAACAAACGATATGCATGCCTAAACTCAACTAAATCCTGCACTCTGCTCAACTATACTCATCTCAGCTAAACTAAACTCTGCTTCACTCGGCTAACTACACTATACATGATGGCCTTGGTCCGTGGCAACCCCGCACAAGGAATTTGTTACTTCTTCTGTGAGAGATCCGGACGGAGCCTCTGGGCTTCATTCAAATAGACGTGGCGGATTTCCCGCTGCGATTTATTGGTGTTGACCTGTACCATAAGCCGGATGCACATCGGCAGCCCGCCTTTCACAGGAATCTCCACGGAGCACATCAGCGGCACCAGATCCCAGCCTTCAATCTCACGGATGGCCCGTGCCGGAAAGGTGGCGTCCAGATCGCCGGTCACGGTAATCCACACACTGCAGATATCTTCCGCAATGACATCATTGCGTTCGACAATCTCACGCAGCAGTACAACTGTTTCACGTAAAATCTCATTTTCCTCGTTATTGGTTACGGTTGTTGCACCGCGTATTCCCCGGTTTACCACGGGCTTCCCTCCTTCTTAAGCTGCGCAAGAACCTCGCGCACGGCACTCTGCTGCACATCATTCACGATGCTGACAGCGCCGATTGAATCCGGCACGATAAAGGTCATCTTGCCTTCCTTGAACTTTTTGTCATGCATCATCGCTTCCATCAGCTCATCCTCGTTGTACTCCGCAGGCAATCTCACGGGAAGCGAGAGTGCTGACAGCATGGCAATGGTGTCCTCATAAATTGCATGATCCCGGCCAAGCTTGGCTGCGAGAAGCGCAGAGCCGGCCATGCCGATGGCAATGGCTTCGCCGTGGAGGAATACACCGTATCCGCCCACAGCTTCAATAGCGTGTCCGATCGTATGTCCAAGATTCAGGAATGCTCTTTGCCCATGCTCGCGCTCGTCATTGCTCACGACCTGAGCCTTGATCGCACAGCCCCGCTCCAGAGCGTACCCCAGCGCCTCTGTATTCAGGGAGAGCAGCTCATCGGCATGCTCAAGACACCAGTAAGCAAATTCACGGTCCAGAATCAGACCATGCTTCACCACTTCAGCTAAGCCCGAAGCGACTTGGCGCGGCGGAAGTGTGCTCAGGGTATCCAGATCGTACAACACCATTGACGGCTGATAGAAGGCGCCGATCATATTTTTCGCCAGCGGATGATTAACTGCCACCTTGCCGCCTACGCTGCTGTCATGAGCCAATATGGTAGTAGGAATCTGAATGAAGCCTATTCCACGCATATAAGAAGCCGCTACAAAACCTGCCAGATCCCCAACCACACCGCCACCCAGCGCCAGAACCGCTGAACTGCGGTCCAGACCGGCCTGGATGGCCGTTGTAATAACTTCCTCATACACGGCCAGTGATTTGGAGGCCTCGCCGGCTGGAATCACATGGCTGACCACAGAATACCCCTGTTCTCGCAGTGCAGCCTCCACCGCTGGAAGATAACGCGGGGCCACTTCGCTGTCACTGACAATCAGAAGTGGACTGCGGAGCGGAAAACCAGCCTTCACGCAATGCTGGCCAATGTCACGCAAAAGTCCGCTTCCGATATGGATCGGATAAGATCGTTCGCCGAGGTCTACCGTAATACTGCGCATCATTAGTAGCTCTCCAGCTGTGCCTGGTAATGGTTGTAGTTGGCTCTGATCTCCTCGACGGAATCGCCGCCGAACTTGTCCAAGAAGGCTTTGGCGATCTCCCAGGCCACCACATTCTCAAGTACCACACAAGCAGCCGGTACAGCGCAGGCGTCTGAGCGTTCCACCTGGGCAGTAAACGGCTCCTTCGTGTCGATATCGACACTTTGCAGCGGTTTGTACAATGTCGGAATCGGCTTCATCACTCCACGAACCACAACCGGCATTCCGTTGGTCATTCCGCCTTCAAAGCCGCCCAGACGATTGCTGGCCCGGTAGTATCCCCGGGATGCATCATACATGATCTCATCATGGACCTGCGAGCCCCGCAGCTTGCCCGCTTCAAAGCCAATGCCGATTTCTACACCCTTGAAGGCATTAATTGACATCACCGCACCAGCGATGGCCCCATCCAGCTTGCGGTCAGACTGTACATGGCTTCCCAGACCGACCGGCAGGCCTTCAACGATACATTCCACGATACCGCCGATGGAGTCGCCTTCCTCCTTGATCTTATCTATGTAGGCTTCCATCTTCTTCTCAGTCTCTTTATCCACGACTCTCACAGAAGAAGCTTCCGTCTGCGCGATCAGCTTATCAATAGGCAGATCATTGGCAGGTGCTTCAATTTCACCGATACGGATGACCTGTCCTGCGATCTTCACACCGAACGCAGCCAGAAGCTGCCGGGCTACTGCACCTACAGCCACTCTGGCTGCCGTTTCGCGCGCGCTGGAGCGCTCCAGCACATTCCGCAGGTCCGTCAGATTATATTTCAGTCCGCCATTCAGGTCCGCATGTCCGGGACGGGGACGGTTTACACGCCGCTTCTCTTCATCGCTGCCGGGAATCGGCTCGATATTCATAATATTTTTCCAGTGGGTCCAATCCTTATTCTCAACAACCAAAGCTACAGGAGCGCCTGTTGTGTAACCATGACGCACTCCTCCAACGATTTCTGCCGAATCCTTCTCAATCTGCATCCGGCGTCCCCGCCCATACCCTTTTTGCCGCCGCTGCAGTTGAAAGTTAAGCTCTTCGAAATCAAGTGTCAAATTGCTGGGCAGTCCTTCGATAATTGCTGTAAGCTGGGGGCCGTGCGTTTCCCCCGCTGTCAAGTAGCGTAAACTCATGCTGCGTTCCCCCTTCACACTTTTAAACTGTAAACCGCTAAAATGTTAAATGTCTTTGCTCATTATAGTATAGGGAATCCGCTTTGACAAGAAAGGGATAAGCCCCGATTACCCTTAACTGGGACGAAAAAGAACAGCGCCGCCCCTACTCTTGCGAGTAAAGGCGGCGCTGCAGTGTACCCGGGAGAACGCTGTCTTTAACTGCCGATTCTCCGGCTTGGCGGCAAACATACCGCCTTATCATCTTCGAGCGCAAGCAGACTTTGCAGCTGCCGCTCTTCGACACCGAGAATTTGCCCGCATTCACGGACGGTCAGGAAGCCGCGTCTGTAGGCGTCAATGACCTTGCTTTTATCCATCGGAATGTACGACCTTTCGCATGACGCACGTATTCTACCTCTACTATCCAGTATCACTGAAATCTTGCGAAAGTATACATATCCTTATTTCTTGCGGTAAAAGAACGTCTCCGTCGACTCGAACCCGTATTGCGCCGGTGTGAAAATCTGCTCCGTGCTGCCCACGAACAAATATCCCCCAGGGCGCAGGCTTGCCGAAAACTTGTGGTACAGCTTGTTTTTGGCCTCTTCCGTAAAATAGATCATAACATTGCGGCAGATAATCAAATCAAAGCCTTCATCGAATTTATCCAGCAGCAGGTTCTGCTTGCGGAAATCAATATTTTTTTTGAGTCCGTCACTGACCTTGAACACAGGCCCTTCCGGTGTAAAATAGCGGCCGGCGACATCCTTCGGCACATCCTTCAGGGACCGCTCCAGGTAGAGGCCCTGCTTTGCTTTGGCCAGTGCCCCGTCATCGATGTCGGTCGCGAGAATTCCGGTCTGTGCCAGAATATTTTTGTCGGACAGGATCATTGCCAAGGTGTACGGCTCTTCACCGGTGGAGCAGGCAGCGCTCCATAGCTTCAGTCTGCGGCCCGAACGCTGAAGTTCTGGCAGAATGACATCCCGCAGGACCTCCCAGCGGTTCGGATTGCGCCAGAATTCCGAGACATTGATGGTCATGCGGTCCAGAAATTCATAGAACAAGGCTTTATCCTTCATCATTGCGGCGAAAAAATCGCTAAAGGACTGATAGCCGTTCTTCATTCGGAGCGTGGTCAGACGCCGTTTCATCTGCGCTTCCTTGTATTGGGCCAGGTCAATCCCGGTGCTTTGCTTCACGTTATGGATAAATCCGGTATAATCCGGGTCTGGCGCTGTTGATACTTCTTCTCGTTCAGCCACTTCTTTCCCCTGCCTCCCGCCTGAAACTACATCCAGGCCGCGATGTCTTTGTTGTAATCCGCCAGTTCATCCGGAGCAAAGAAATTGGCGATTTCACGTGCTGCACTTTCCGGCGAATCGGAACCATGAATCAGATTCAGGGGGGTATGGCTGGCAAAATCGCCACGGATTGTACCCGGCAGAGCTTCTCCCACCTTGGTTTTGCCGATCATTAAGCGGGACAGAGCGACTACATCGTCACCTTCCCATACCATGGCAAATACAGGACCGGAGGTAATAAAATGCACCAGTTCCGGAAAGAAATCCTTCCCATCATGTTCAGCGTAATGCTTCTTCGCCTGCTCTTCTGTAACGGTGATCAGCTTCGCGGCAACCAGCTTGAACCCCTTGTCCTCCAGACGGGCGACAATCCGCCCAATCAATCCGCGTTGTACCCCATCCGGCTTAATCATCAGATACGTTTGCTCCATAGAGTCACTCTCCATTTTCTATTATTCCGAATGAATAATAAGCTGTTTTCCTGATATTATCAGAAACCTTGCGATCTGTGAACGCTTAATATTTTGAATTCTGCAGATTAATAAGAACGGCCTGTCACAAAAAAAGCGATATCCTTCAGATTGCGCTTCGTCCGGTTGCTCGGCAGCTGATCCAGCGCTGCAAGCGCTTTGGCAATGTAACGGGATGCCAGCTCTTCTGCCCTGGAAATGCCTTCACCCGACAGAATCAGATCGATGGCACGCCCCACCCCGCTGTGTCCTTCACGGATAGAAGCCAGCTCCGCCAGCAGCTCACTGCGCAGCCGCTGGTCCTCCAGGGTGTAAATAACCGGCAGCGTAATATTGCCCTGCCGCATGTCGCTTCCCGGAGGTTTGCCGATTTGCTTCTCCGTCCCGGAAAGATCGAGCAGATCGTCACGGATCTGGAACGCCATGCCGACGTTATATCCGTAATCGTAGAGCAGCCGGGCCGTATCCGGCTCGGCATCCGCAGCCAGTGCACCAAGCTGGCAGCTGATGGCAATCAGCAGGGCCGTTTTCCGGCGGATGCGCCGCAGATAATGGCGCACGCTCTGCTCGCTGTTGAAAAAATCACGGATCTGCTCCATCTCTCCGATGGACATTTCCACCATCGCCTTGGAGAGGATCTGGTGTATTCGCGGGTTGCTCAGCTCCGAGGTCATAACCAGTGCCTTCGCATAAATATAGTCCCCGGTGTACATGGCGATTTTGTCGCCCCATTTCGCTTTGACTGTCAGCTCTCCGCGCCGCAGCTCTGCATCGTCGATTACATCATCATGCACGAGCGAGGCGCTGTGGATCAGCTCCAAAGGGATGGCAACACGCTTCAGCTTCTCCAGATCATACTGCCCGAATTTGCCGCCCATCAGCACAAAGACCGGGCGCAGCCTTTTGCCGCCTGCCTTCAGCAGATGCAGGGAAGTCTCTGTCAGCAGTTCATCGTCTCCCTGTACGCTGCGGTAAAGTTCTTTTTCAATCTGATCCATGTCCTTGTTCAGCAAACCAAACATTTGCATCCGTTTCATTCTTTCACCCGTGTCAGCAGGTTATGGCTCCAAATCTCCATCTTCACTTCCCGCTGCAGCAAGCCCAATTCGTAGGCGTAGCGGAAATAGAGGTTCAGCCCTTCCTGTTGCCTTTCCCCAAAGTCATAACATAAATTGCGGAAGTACCTGTCCCAGTAGCCTGCTGTACCCCCGATCGCTGTGCATGCCTCCCGGATAATAGGTGCCAGATTCTGCTGGCCCCGTTTCTTGCTGTCCACAAAACCTTCGGCAATTTCAGCAATCGCATGCGGCTTCATGCTGGCAGCCTCCCGGTTCACGGCCCAGACAGCAAATGTCATGCCGAGTCCGGTCCACTCCTTCCACAGCTCGCCAAGATCGGTGACGATATAGCCCTGATCCTGCCACGAAGCTCTAATCGCATTGTCACCGATAAGCAGGCAGGCATCGGCTGCCGCCATCATTTTGTCCAGATCAGGAGCAGTGCTGATATATTCAGGCTTGCCGCCCAGCGCTTTTTCCATCAGGATCTTCAGCAAGTTGACCGATGTAGCCGAGGTGTTGGTTACAGCAATTATTCCTGAAGCAACCTGCGCCAGCGGAACCCGCGAAAACAGCAGAATAGACTTCACCGGGCCATCAGAGCTAACCGACAAATCCGGCAGCAGCAGCAGCCGGTCGCTTGCAGCCGCGTAGGCGAAAGAGGACAACGCTCCTACATGGATACTTCCGTTGGCCATCCCCCGATTTAGAATGGCTGGCACCTCACTTACCATCTCAGCGGGAAAGCTTAATGAAGAGGGATGGAAATTATGAAATACCGGCCATGAGTTGGTATAGCTGATTTTACCGATAACGGTAGGTTCAGGATTATTCATCCTTCATTCCCCCATCTGCGAAATAATGAATGTTCCATGTTCAGGCTGTCCAGCACCTTGCCCACCATAAAGTTAATCAGATCATCCATAGTGGTCGGGCCAAAATAAAATGCGGGCATCGCCGGAATCATTTTTACCCCGAGCCGGGACAGCTTCAGCATATTCTCCAGATGAATCGCATGCAGCGGTGTCTCCCGGGGTACGAGGACAAGCGGACGTCCTTCCTTCAGCATGACATCCGCAGCCCGGGTCATCAAATTGTCTGAGCTTCCGTGGGCTACAGCAGACAAAGTCCCCATCGAGCAAGGCATAATAATCATCGCCTCGGTGCGGAAGGAGCCGCTTGCAATGGAAGCCCCGATGTCGGCAATCGGGTGATAATGCAGAGAACCGGGATAGCTCCCGAACTGTTCGTTCAGAAAGCCCTCCCGGTCTGAGGCCGCAAAGCCCAGCTCTTCCTTAAAAACACGCCAGCCGGCGTTGCTAACCACGAGATGGACGGAGTGTCCGAGCGACAGCAGGGCTTCGGTCAGCCGGACGCCGTAAATCCCCCCGCTCGCTCCCGTGATGCCCACAACAAAGTTTTTCGCCTTAAGCTCATTCATTTATAGAACTGCACCACCAAGTCAATCAGAGTAAAGGAAAATACCACAATGCTCAGCACACCGTTCATGGTGAAGAATGCGGTCTGCAGCCGGCTTAGATCACTTGGGGATACAATATGATGCTCATAAAAAAGAATAATATAGGCAATCAGCATCCCTGCCACATACCACCAGCTAAGATCGGTAATAAACAGCAGCGAAACAAAGCCGATGCCCGTCAGCATGTGGAACACTTTCGCAATGGTCAGTGCACGGGCAACGCCAAAGCGGACAGGTATGGAATACAGGCCTTCATTCTTATCGAATTCAACGTCCTGGCAGGAATAGATAATATCAAAGCCCGCCGTCCAGAACACGATCGTGAAATAGAACACCATAGAGGTCCAGTCCACCGTTCCGGTGACGGCAACCCAGCCGCCCAGAGGAGCGAGGGCGATCGTCAAACCAAGGATCAGATGGCAGGCCCAGGTGAATCGCTTGGTGAACGAGTAAAAAACAAGAAGAAAAACTGCGATTGGCAGCAGCTTCGCCGATAAAGGATTCAGCTTGAAGGCAGCCCAGAACAGCAAAAAGAAAGAGAACGCGATAAACAGGGATACCTCTCCAACCTTGAGCAGTCCAGCAGGTATGGCTCTACCGGAGGTACGGGGATTTTTGGCGTCGCTGATCCGGTCGATCAGCCGGTTCAGCCCCATGGCCGCGCTGCGCGCACCGAACATGGCGATGACAATCCATCCAATCTGCCCCCAGGAGGGCAAAGCGCCGAACATCACGACCGAACCAAGCAATGCGCCCATAAAAGCGAAGGGTAAAGCAAAGACGGTATGTTCAAACTTGATCATTTGCAAAAAAATGCCGATTTTCTTAAGCATTACAATTCTCCTTGAGCCCAATATGTAGTGCCGCGATGCCTCCGGTCAAGGGGAAGGATTCCACTTTTTGCAGTCCGGTTTCACGGAAGATTACTTCTAGTTGTTTTCTGTCCGGGAACAAGGCTAGTGATTCCGGGAGCCATTTGTACTGTTCATATCTCTTCGCGAAAAGTTTGCCAAGGAGCGGAAGCACACGCTGGAAATAGAAATAATAAATGCCTTTGAACGGCTGCTTCATCGGTTTGGACAATTCCAGGCAGACCACCATGCCTCCAGGCTTCACCACACGTTTCATTTCATTCAATACCTGAACCGGATCAGGGACATTGCGGAGCCCGAAGCCTATCGTTGCGTAATCGAAGGAGTTATCGCCAAAAGGCAGCTCCATCGCGTTGCCTTGAACCAGGGTAACCCGGTCCTGCAGATTGCGTGCCTCCACCTTGCGCCGTCCTACCTCAAGCATGCCTGCACTAAAGTCCAGGCCCATGACACTGCCATTTCCGCTGGCTTCAGCGAGCGCGATACTCCAGTCACAGGTGCCGCAGCACAGATCAACCGCAGAGTCGCCTTGCTTCATCCCCATCTTGCGCATGGTGAATTTTCGCCAGGCCTTGTGTCTGCGGAAGCTCAGGATGTCATTCATCAGATCATATTTGCCGGCAATGCTCTCAAATACGGAATGAACAAATTGCTCCTTGGGTTTGGTGCCTTGATCACTGAGAGTAGTAGTTTTCTCTATTGTCATTTCCTAACCCTCCACGGCTGCTTGTCCAGAAATTTTCATGTGCAGGAGAAGACGGTCAAGCGCAGCCCTCAGCTCGCTGACCAGGTTCTCATCCTTAATCCCCTGCAGCAGTCCCTGAATGGACTGGAGCGATCCATGCAGCTTGTCTGTCAGCAAGGTGTCGCATTTGTACTTCATCTTCAGCTTCTTCCAGTCCTTGAGATCAAGCTTCTGCTCCTGAAGCAGGCGCCGTTCATCCTCGGTAGCCGACTCCAGTATTTGCAAGTAGCAGTAGCCCTCCAAGGCATTTACCGGATCACCGCCAAGGCGAAGCTCAAGGAGTGCGGTCTCATACTGGCTGAATTCGGCCAGCAGCATCTCCCACAGCTCTGCAAGCGGCTCCTCAATCATCGGTGTAAAAGAAAGGAACAGCCTCATATTGAGCTGTACCTTGTGACGCAAGTATTGTTCAGCAGAAAGGAGCATTTCCTTCATCCTGCCGTACAGGCTGGCCTTCATCACATTAACTTCAGCAATGGCTGTGCTTAGGATTCTGACCATTTCAATCTGCTCCCGCTTGGCCAGCAAATGATAAAACCAGCTGCTGAAATAATCACCGGCCAGAACCTTGAGCTGGCGGGAGCGCATGGGGTCTCCGCCCGGCTCGTCCTGGACATGATCGATGCTCTCATGGGTATCCAGCCCCATCTGCACCAGTCCGGTCACGAGCGTGAACAGCTCTTCGCCTTTAAAGCCGGCCGGGGAGCCGTGACTTAAAAAAATATATAACAAATGACTGCGCCCGTCTGAAAACGGCGGCAATTCCGTATGCCGCTGAATCATGTCGTAGTCGGTGTAAGGTTTAGCCAGTTGCGGTATGCGGTACGGTTTCATTTCAGCCTCCGGAGCCATTGACGTTATGACAATATCTTTGTTCACAATCTTGTCTATTATATCACATGTTTTTTGCTCACGCACTGTGACCCGTTCTAGTTTCTTTTACCCAGATCAGGGATAAATGAACTGTTTCTTCCACAGCTCGCTCTCACTGATGCGCAGCCCGCTCTTCACAGATTCGGGAAGCGGGCGGCTAGGAGCCGTCTCCAGCGCCTCCTGAAGCCGGGAGGACCATTCGCTGCGCCGGATATCTCCTGCGAGCAGCAGACGCCGGCTGTCCAGCCATTTATCCTCGGCCACGATCCGCAGCAGCAGCTGATCAACGTTAACCGTCTCCTGAAAAGCAAAGGAAATGACCCGGGCCATGTTCTGGTACAGCTCCTGCGGCTCCTGATCATTGCCGGTTACCTTCAAGTCCAAAGTGAGAACATTTCCTTTCCACCCCGCCCGGTCAATGGACAGGGTGAGCGGAAGCTCCTCCAGCAGATCTACAAGATTGCCGCTCCCCAGAACCACACCGCCACCGCTTATGGTCTCTACGGCCCCTTCCTGCCGGTGCAGAGAAGGCTCAAGCGAAGCCAACTGCGGCAGAATCAGTGCGGAAGCTGCAGAAATAAGCATTACCGTTCCAATCAGCCAGCTCCTGTTCATGACAAGCCCCCTTATCATTCATAGTTGCCGCCTCTTTGAACGAATATACGAATAACGAGACATGGCTATCCTTAGTTATATTTTTAAAAAAAGCAGGCTATGCCTGCTTTTCAGCTTTCACTTTCCAGTTGTCCGTGTTTGCTCCATATGTCGGCCTTGCCGCGGATTTTCATGGCTGAGGTATGATCTGTGAATTGGGCGATGAGCACTTCACCCTTGTCCAGCTTCTCCGTATGATGAAACCGCGTATCCAGTCCCCGGGTAAGCCCGATGACCTGGACACCGTTCTCCTTGGCTTTGATTACGATGTAGTCACTGCCTGCCGGAGCGGGATTAACGCCATTATTCTTCTCAGTCATGTCGAACCCTCCAATAATTTATTGTGAGCATTAAGCCAGCCCTCTCAACAACAAATGCCGCCTTGGCGGGCGGCATCATTGTTACTCAGAAAGACTATGGGATAGATATGTAGAAATCTCTATTTGATTCCGTCTTTCAGAGCTTTACCCGGTTTGAATGCCGGTACCTTGCTCGAAGGAATTTCGATTTCTTCACCAGTTTGCGGGTTACGGCCTTTACGTGCGGAACGTTCGCGCACTTCAAAGTTTCCGAATCCTACCAGCTGTACTTTATCTCCGTTTTGCAGAGCACCTGTGATCGCTTCGAAAACGGCATCTACCGCTTTAGTAGCATCTTTCTTGGGAAGTTCAGTTGCTTCTGTAACCACGTTGATCAAATCTGATTTATTCATGTCTTCTCACCTCCCTGGGCAAATTTCCGGTATCATACACTCTTTCCGTTTAAACGCAAAATATACGTGATAATCCCGTTTTTTACTAGATACTGGCGCCCTTCTACCTAGAAGCGCAACAAACTTATAGTAATACAGCCCATCCATAATTTCAAGGCGTTCCTCAAAAAAGGAGCAGAAAGTAGCACTTTTGGCCGAAATATGCACGATACGGGGCTCCGTTCATAGCAAAAACAGAGCGGAATTCTTCCGCTCTGCTCTCTTAATACCCCAGGCTTAGTTACAGAATGATAGCAATCAGTCCGCCGGAG
>RCUU01000361.1_pt1 | contig 25967 bp, 22 predicted proteins | sample 2166211 | NCBI WGS metagenome assembly RCUU01 (sample SAMN09932620, study PRJNA488358) | compost metagenome | feature: garden; material: soil; isolation source: compost soil in phenylacetic acid-enriched culture | place: Germany: Experimental Botanical Garden Goettingen | collected 2016-01-27
AAGGGAACTTATTTCTCCCCAAAATCAACAATTGTGAGCTTTAAGTGGAAAAAGGGAACTTAATTGGTCGATATTACCTCGTCAGGAGCGAAATGAGCTGAATTAGTGAACCTTTTTCCACTTAACCTGCGGAGAACAGGTAGTGTCGGGTAAATTAGTTACCCTTTTTCCACTTGGAATTGCCGCAGGATTCATAAAGGGTTCTCCAGGCAACGCTAAACTGAAATCCAAAACGGTTACGTCATCCAGTCAAGGACGGCGTAGCCGTTTTGTTCTTTTTTTGAGAGATTATTCAATGCACCCAAAATGTGGATCATCCGGATGCTCCAGTTGATAAGTTGCAGGAAGGTGCAAGAGCAATCGGGTCTGTCAGCTGCATTCAGCAAACATTCAGTTTGATTTCATTGTCAGTTAAGGTAGGAATGTCATAATACTCCTAAGCAAAGATGTACCGGGGATAGGGTACTGCCGGAATAATACATGGATGGATCGATGGGAGTGGAGAGAAATGAAATGGATGAAAAAGCTGGGTTCCGATGTCGTGCTGCTGGGTATACTGCTGCTCGCGGCCTTTCTATATGGCTATGGAATCTGGAATGATCAATACGCAAATACGTACTATACAACTGCGGTAGGGAGTATGCTCCAGAGCTTCCACAACTTCTTCTTTGCCTCACTGGACTCGGCAGGCTCGGTAACGGTCGATAAGCCGCCGGTTACGTTCTGGATTCAGACCCTCAGCGCGCTGATCTTCGGACTGCATGGCTGGAGCGTGATCCTGCCGCAGGTGCTTGCCGGAGTTGGTTCGGTACTGCTCGTATATCTGCTGGTGAAGCCGACCTTCGGCCGGACGGCAGCACGTCTCGCGGCATTGGCAATGTCTACGACACCTGTAGCTGCCGCTGTAAGCAGAACAAACAACATAGACGCCATGCTGGTGTTCACGCTATTGTTGGCGGCATGGTTTCTCTTCAAGGGTACTCAGCGAAACCAAACGGGAAGCCTTCTCGCCGCCTTTGCCTTAATTGGTGTGGGCTTCAACGAGAAGATGCTGCAGGCATATATGGTGCTCCCGGCATTCTATCTCTTCTATGTACTGGCAGCCAAAGTGAACTGGAAGAAAAAAACCGGGGTGCTCGCCGCCTGTACCGCAGTACTGCTGGTGGTCTCACTGTCCTGGGCGGTTATCGTGGATTCGATCCCGGCCAGCAAACGGCCTTACATGGGCAGCAGCGGCACCAACTCTGTACTTAATCTGGCTTTTGGCTACAACGGGGTATCACGCTTAACCGGCGACCGCAGCACAGGAGGCAGCGGAGGCGGCTTCCCTGGCGGAGGTGGCGGAATGTTCGGCGAAGGTGAGATGCCGTTCTGGAATGGCCGGGAAATGCCAGGCATGAACGGAGCAGGTGGTCAAGACGGGCAAGGCGGCCCGGGAATGATGAACGGAACAGACGGTCAAGGCACTGCTGCTGGCGGTCAGAGCAATACGGATGGTGGACAGCCACAACAGGGTCAGGCACCGGGCGGTACAGGAGGCTCGGATGGCCGCGGTCAGGCTTCAGATGGCGGCGGGATGCAGGGGCAGGCGCCGGGCGGCAGAATGGACGATGGAGGACGCCAGGGCGGCGCCCAGTTTGACGGCGGCCAAGCCGGCCGTGGCGGGATGAACGGCGGCGGAATGTTCAACACTGGCACAGCCGGTCCGCTGCGGTTGTTCCAGTCGGCGCTGTCCGGTCAAGCCAGCTGGCTGCTGCCCTTCCTGCTGTTCGGCTGCGTCGGAATCTTTGCCAGCCTGCGCAGACGGAATTTTACACAGAAGCATAAAGAAGCGTTGTTCTGGCTGGCCTGGCTGGTGCCGGCTATGGGATTCTTCAGCATCGCCGGGTTCTTCCACCAATACTACCTGATCATGATGGCTCCGCCGATTGCGGCACTGGTTGGAGCCGGCTGGCTGCAGCTCTGGACCTGTTATAAGGAACGTGCAACCTGGCTGTCCTGGCTGCTTCCGGTGGCTACGCTCGCTACAGCAGTCTTCCAGTGGTACATTATTCATCCTTATGACAATACCATTGGCCGCGGCTGGTCTATAGGTGTCCTGGCTGGAGGGATCGCAGTTACGGTGCTGATGCTGGCGCTGCGGATATTTAAAGGGCAAAAAAAGCGGTTCGTACATGCATCCGCTGTGCTTGGACTCTTGGTACTGCTGGCCGGACCTTTGTACTGGGCGCTTACTCCAATTACCTACGGCTCGAACAGCATGACACCGGCAGCAGGCCCGGACAGCAGCAGCGGTTTTGGCGGCGGCATGGGCATGAACGGCAGAAACGGCGCCACAGGCGTCAATGAGGATCTGCTGGCCTATTTGAAGGAGCATAATACCGGCGAGAAATATTTGTTCGCGGCCATGGACTATGGAACTGCAGGCCCTTATATCATCGATGAACATGAGCCGGTCGTGATTCTGAACGGATTCAACAACTCGGACGTGCCTTATACCACCGATACGCTGAAGGCGCTCGTGGCCAGCGGCAAAGTCAAATACTTCCTCGTGACTACCGGCGGAATGGGTGGTGGAGGACGCGGAGGCAATTCTGAAATAACGAACTGGATTACGGAGAACGGGACAGCAGTTCCGGCAGCAGATTGGCAGGGCACAGTGACAGGCAGCAATGGAGGAACCTTGTACGAGGTTACTGTTCAGTAGGATAGAGATCAGCAGGCTGTTGCAGGAAGCGCGCCGCTCAGACTTTTGGACCGGGGCGCGCTTCATTACTTAAATTTAAGGAGGAGCTGCTCATGAGTACACACGTGCGCTATTCCGTAATTATACCGATGTATAACGAAGAGGCGGTTATTCAGGAGACGTACCGGCGGATCAAAAAGGTGATGGGAACGACGGGAGAGGCGTATGAGCTGCTATTCGTCAATGACGGGAGCACGGACAACTGTGCGCAGATGATTGAGGAATACAGCTACTGGGATGAGAGTGTGAAGCTGATTGATCTGTCCCGAAACTTCGGTCATCAGATTGCCATAACAGCCGGTATGGATTATTCGCTGGGGGATGCGGTGGTCATCATCGACGCCGATCTGCAGGACCCGCCGGAGCTGATTCTGGATATGATCCGGGAATGGAAAAACGGCTATGAGGTTGTGTACGCCAAACGGATCAAGCGGAACGGTGAGTCCCTGTTCAAAAAATGGACAGCAAGCCTCTTCTACCGGGTGCTGCGTTATTCCACAGATATCTCCATCCCGGTAGATACCGGTGATTTCCGGCTCATTGACCGCAAGGTGTGTGAGGAACTGAAACGGCTCCCGGAGAAAAACCGCTTTGTGCGGGGACTGGTCAGCTGGGTGGGCTTCCGTCAGAAGGCTATCGAATATGAACGTGATGAACGGCTGGCCGGTGAGACGAAATACCCCTTGAAACGCATGATCAAGCTGTCGCTGGATGGGATCACCTCCTTTTCCTACAAACCGCTGAAGCTGGCGGGCTATCTGGGAGGGCTCCTCTCAGGGGCCGGATTTCTGTACCTTATGTATGTGCTGTACCTGGCGCTCTTTACGGACGCGGCCGTTAAGGGCTGGGCGTCGATGATCGGCATTACCCTGACGTTCAACGGATTTGTGCTGATTATGCTGGGCGTTCTGGGTGAGTATGTCGGCCGGATCTATGACGAGACGAAAAGGCGCCCGCTCTACATTGTCCAGGAATTCTACAGCGGCAAGAAGCAGCAAAGTCTAAGCGAGCAGAGAGTAGCGCAGCTGAATAAATCATAAGGCAGAGGAGCGGGTCCAACGTGAAAATCAGAAAATCCGTGATCCCCGCCGCAGGCCTGGGCACGCGTTTCCTGCCGGCCACCAAGGCCCAGCCGAAGGAAATGCTGCCCATAGTAGACAAGCCGGCGATTCAATATATCGTGGAGGAAGCCGTGCGCTCCGGCATTGAGAGCATCATTATCGTGACCGACCGCAACAAGAAGTCGATTGAGGATCATTTTGACAAGGCGGTGGAGCTGGAGCAGATCCTGCTCGAAAAAGAGAAACTCGACTTACTCTATGAAGTCCAGGCTATCAGCAGTCTTGCGGGCATTCATTACATCCGGCAAAAGGAGCCGCTTGGCCTGGGACATGCCATTTCCTGCGCGGAGCAGTTTATCGGGGGCGAGCCGTTCGCCGTGCTGCTTGGCGATGATATTATGGTCTCTGAGCCGCCCGCGCTCTCGCAAATGATGAAGCTGTACGAGCAGTCCGAGCAGACCATAGTCGGTGTGCAGCAGGTGCCTAGAGCTGAGGTGAATAAGTACGGAATCATTGCCTCCGGCGGTTCAGTGAAAGGTGTGCATACCGTAAGCGGACTGGTGGAAAAGCCTTCACCGCAGGCTGCGCCTTCAACGAATGCCATTATGGGACGCTATATCCTGAAGCCATCCATCTTCTCCGTGCTCCGCAAGCTGGAGCGTGGAGCCGGCGGCGAATATCAGCTGACGGATGCGCTGCACGAGGTATGCCGGAACGAGGGACTGCTGGCCCTTGATCTGCAAGGCAAACGCTATGATATTGGTGATAAATTCGGCTATATTCAGGCTACGCTGGAGATTGGCCTGGGGCGGGAAGAATTGCGTCCGCAGCTTGTGCCTTATCTGAGGGAGCTGCTGGGCCACCTTGAAGACGGCACAGAAGCCTTGTCCTTATTGCAGACTCCGGCTGCAGGGACAAACGGCCGGAGTCACTGACGGCAAGGCTTAAGGGTATAGAATTCAACTAAGTTAAGCTGATCCAAGGGAACCGGGCACCGGGCTATTGTTCTTATCTAGTGGACTATGAGTTCCTTAGGTTCAGTCGGAATAAGCAGTTGAGCAAGCGTTAGTTGGAAAAAGGGAACTTATTTTTTCGCAAAATGAACTATCGTGAGAGTTAAGTGGAAAAAGGAAACTTAATTGGGCTAAATTACTCCATTAAGGGCGAAATGATCTGAATTAGTGTACCTTTTTCCACTTAATCTGCGGAGAACAGGGGTGGCAAGGAAATTAGTTATCCTTTTTCCAACTTGCGCTAGAATCTGAAACGGCTGCATGTCCAGTTAAAAGACGGCGCAGCCGTTACATATCAGAGGATTAGAAGACTGCCGGAAAGGTAGACGGATCGTCTTGGATTATTGCCTATTTCTATCACAGATCCTATAATGAGGTGATGAATAAGCAGGGAAGATGTGAAGGGGGAGCGTCATGCCAAAGCTGACACAAGCTAACAATGCCATGCAGGAGAAGCAGGCAGAGCTGGCAACGCTGATGGAAAAGTTCACTGGTGAAGATGGTGTTCATGCTACAATCATTCCAAAACTTCAGCTCATCCGGAATTCCAATACAACTGTGCCTATCTATGCAGTGCAAGAACCTGAGCTGTGCATCATTGCCCAAGGGGCCAAGGTTATCATGCTGGGGCAGCAGAGCTTCCGTTACGGGCCTGCCGACTATCTGATTATTTCTGTTGATTTACCAGTCTCGGGACAGGTTGTTGAAGCTTCACCTGAAGCACCTTATCTATGTCTGATGCTCAATTTTGAGCCCAGTGAGGTTTTTGACATCATGAAGGAGTCCGATCCCCATGCCGATACAAGCATAAAGTCCCGGCAGGGATTGTATGTAAGCCAGACGAATGAACCGCTTATGGATGCGGTGCTCAGACTTCTGAAGCTGCTGGAAACGCCGCAGGAGGCGTCATTTCTGGCACCGATGGCGGTCCGCGAAATTCTTTTCCGGATTATGAATGGAGCCCAGGGGGAGGCGCTGAAGCAAATCGCGATGGCCGGCAGCGGAGCCTTCCGGATTGCTGATGTCATTAAACGCATTAAAAAGGATTACGACAAGCCCTTGCGTACCCATGAGCTGGCTCATTGCGCCAATATGAGCACCTCCTCGCTGCACCGCCATTTCCGGGAGGTTACGACGATGAGTCCGCTGCAATATCAGAAGCAACTGCGTCTGCAGGAAGCACGGAGGCTGCTATTGTCAGAATCTGCTGATGCGGCGGATGCCGCGTTCCGCGTAGGCTATGAGAGCCCCTCGCAGTTCAGCCGCGAGTATAGCCGGTTGTTTGGGCTGCCGCCCATCAGTGATGTGAAGCGGATGCGCCAGCAGAAGCCATGACCGCTCTGTGGACATTGCCTAATCCTCTTATGGAGCGGTGATACCCAAAAAGGCCAGCCAGTAGCAATCCTCTGGCTGGCCTTACATGTATGAAGCATGTCTTGTATGAACCGAGGCTTAAGCCTTCAATAAGTCATGATCCACATATCTTGCACCGTTCAGTTCACTGATGATATTAATGGCAACCTTAGCGCCGTCACCGGCAGTGATGATGGCATGTACGCTTACTCCGGCGGCCGTTCCGGCGGCCCAGATACCTGCGACATTGGTTCTGCCTTCCGCATTTACGGCTACAACCGTTTTGATTCTTGGCTCTGTGCCGTCTTTTGTTTCCACACCGGCTGTGGCGGCCAGATCTGTCAGCACACCCGTTGCCAAAATCACATGCTTGGCCTCATAAGCAGCGCCGCCCGCACTCTCGATGACGAAGCCTTCACCCTTTGCAGTAAGGCTCACCGCTTGGTCTGCCACTAATTCCGCTCCGAATTTGACAGCCTGCTTATGGCCTGTCTCCACTAGCTCCGGTCCGCCGATTTCGGCAATCCCGTAGTAATTTTCATACCAGCCTCTGCGCGTCATGCCTTTGTCGTTGTCGATCAGCAGCGTTTTTTTGCCTGCCTTGGCGGCGAACAGGGCTGCGCTTGCACCGGCAGGACCGGCTCCGATGATGGCGATTTCATACATACGTTTAACCTCCTAAAAGTTTTGTGAGCTTAAGCATCTCGAATCGCTTCGTACAAAACTCGCTTCGAAAGCATAGACCTAAGTTTTGTGAGCTTAAGCATCTCGAATCGCTTCGTACAAAACTCGCCTCGAAAGCATAGGCCTAAGTTTTGTGAGCTTGTCACTTACTATTATAGCGTTAATAATTCTTAATTAGCTACTCCACGGAACGGGGAAGGGTAACTCTGAAGGCAGTGCCTTCTCCGGGACGGCTTTCGGCACGGATATGGCCGTGATGGGCGTCTACAATGGATTTGGTAATGGACAGCCCGAGGCCCGAGCCTCCGTATTTGCGTGTACGCGAAGAATCGCTGCGGTAGAACCTTTCAAACACATGGGGGATGTGCTCAGCCGGGATCCCGGAGCCATTATCCTTCACCGTCAGTTCAGCTTCCGTGCCCCGGGCAGCCAGACTAATGTGAATAGTTCCTGTTCGGCCATCGGTATGTTGTACCGCATTGTGGAATAGATTAAGAATCACCTGCTTCAGCTTGTCGGGATCATACCTGCCCCGGATGCCGCCCGGGAGGTCAAAGGTAACCGTGCGGTCTCCGGCGAGCATGAGCAGCTGAGGCTGCATTTCGGTGATGATCTCTCCCAGCATCATGTCTTTGATGTTCAGCTGCGGTGCTCCGTCCATGCGCGCCAGAAGGAGCAGATCCTCTACCAGCTTGTTGATCCGCTTGGATTCCCCGTGCATGCTGGTCAGCGCACCCATGAGCTGCTCTTTATTATCCGCGGCTCCGCGCAGCAGCACCTCCAGGAAGCCGTGAATCGAGGTCAGCGGAGTCCTGAGCTCATGGGAGGCATCGGCTGCAAAACGGCGCATCTGCTCCTTGGCTTCACGTTCATTTCGAAAAGAGACCTCAAGCCGCTCCAGCATTCCATTAAATGAGCGGGACAGCTTGTCGATCTCTGTCTGTCCCTGGTTCACGGGGAACCGCTCGCTGAGATTGCCCGCATCAATAATCTGCGCAGCTTCTCCCATATTGGAGAGGGGAACCAGCGTTTTGCGGAGCGCAGGCAGATACAGCAGCAGTCCGGCCAGCAGGGCAACAACCGACAACGCTGCAAAAATCAGCAGCTGCTGCATGATCACATCCTTCAGCGGTCCCGTGCTTACACTCATCTGCAGCAGCATTCTGGCCTCCTGCGGCTTGCCGAGATTCATGAACACGGCCAGATGCTCGCTGCCGTCCGCTGCGGTAATGAGCCGGTAGTTGCCGTTGGCCTTGTCCGTGGTGTGCTTCAGCAGATCATTATATTCAGCATCGGTTAGTCTCGGGGCGGAAGAATCAGACAACGTCTCCTCCTGGAAATCCTTGAATCCCCCGTCCGAACTGTATATAGCGATAGTAGTATGGGCATCCAGCAGAAGGGGCCTTCTCCCGCCATTGCGCAAATAGCCGGGGGTTATGCTGCCACTGCCATCCGGTGAGCCAATCCCGCCGGTGCTTCCACTTAAAGGCGTATTGCCTGAATTGGAGCTTCCCGCATCCGCATTGCCGGTCTGCCCGCTGCTTGTGCCCGGGCTGTTCGGGCCATCGGGACTAGAAGCCAGCGGGTTGAAAAAAATCTCACGCGGTACGGAGCGGATCTGTGTCTCCATGGATTCAGCCCGGTTGGTGAAGATGAAATCACGCATGAGTACATACTGAAGCACACCGATTAAAAGCAGCAGACCGGAGAGAATCAGCAGGGAAATGACCAGCAGCTGCTTGCGCAGGGAACGCGGCGCCGGCAGCTTGCCGAAGAAGCCTGTCACGCGGGCAATCATACCAGATCCACCCGGTATCCGGCACCGCGCAGCGTGCGGATAATCCGGTGCTCCTTATCCCCCAGTTTTTCGCGGAGGGAGCGGATATAGACCTCGACGATGTTTTCTTCACCGCCGAAGTCATAACCCCAGACCTTGTCCAGAATCATCGGCTTGCTCAGCACCAGGCCATGATTGATGACCAGGTATTGCAGCAGCTCATATTCCGTAGGGGATAGCTCCAGCACTTCATCCCTGTGGCGGATCTCTTTGCGCCGCCCATCAATGCGGAACGGTCCACAACGCACCTCACCCAGCAGTCCGGGGAACTGGTTGCGCAGACGCGCCTGAATCCGGGCCAGCAGCTCATCGAAGCTGAACGGCTTGACCATATAGTCGTCAGCCCCGATGGACAGACCTTTAACGCGGTCATCTACTTCATCCTTGGCTGTAAGCATGATGACGGCAAGCTCCGATTCTTCCGAACGGAGATAGCGGCAGAGCTCAAATCCGTCCATTCCCGGCATCATTACATCCAGAATGGCCACATGGGGCTTGAAATCGGCAGCAACGGCAATGGCGCTCATACCGTCCGGCGCAGTTTGTACTTCAAAGCCCTCATTGGCCAGGCCCAGCTCCAGGAACTGGAGAATATGAGGCTCGTCATCCACCAGCAGCAGTCTTACACCTTGGGCAGCCTTCATGATTTGTTCCTCCAAATCGGTAATAGTTAGCTACATTATGACATATCAGAATGAATGTTTGCTGAAGATGGATACATTAATTTGGCGAAAGGATTCGAAAGGCTCTTTCACGGTTACTCATAATGGTTAATAAATTATACGGAGATTTTAATGCTATTAATAAGAAAATTAGTTAGAATTTAAAAGTTTCCGGATGGGGCAATAAAGGGTTTTGACGGCGGCTATAGAACACTTTACAATAAGGATACTACCCGGTCTGAGGAGTCCTCTTCAGGGCCGGCAACAAGTCCCAATTCCCCCGTTTTTGACCTTATCATATTCCTATCAAGCTCGCTTCTTTCGCTACACTTCTTTCTGGAATTTCTATTTCTGCACTGGGTTAAATCTACGCTGCACTATTCATTATCCAACCTAATTGATCACATGCTTCAATACCCATAAGTCAAGGAGGGCTCTTCCATGAAGAAAAAAGAAATGGTAGCCATGCTATTAGCGGGAGGTCAAGGGAAAAGGTTGAAGGGGCTGACCAAATCGCTCGCCAAGCCCGCTGTCTATTTTGGGGGAACCTACCGGATTATTGATTTCCCGCTCAGCAACTGCTCCAATTCGGGGATTGATACCGTGGGCGTGCTGACGCAGTATGAACCGCTTGTGCTTCATTCTTACATCGGAGTGGGAAGCGACTGGGATTTGAACCGCAAGGATGGCGGTGTTTTCGTATTGCCGCCGCATGAACGGGAGAACGGAAGCAGCTGGTACCGGGGGACGGCAGACGCGATTTACCGCAATTTGAAGTTTGTGGATCAATTTGATCCGGAGCATGTGCTGATCTTGTCCGGTGACCATATCTACAAGATGGACTACCATGCAATGCTGCAGTACCACAAGGCCAGAAATGCCGACTGCACCATATCGGTCATCGATGTTCCGCTGGCGGAAGCCAGCCGGTTTGGCATACTCAACACGGAGGATGATCTCAAGATTTATGAGTTTGATGAGAAGCCGACCAAGCCGAAAAGCACGCTGGCTTCCATGGGAGTCTACATTTTCAAATGGGAGGTGCTCCGCAAGCATTTGCTGGAGGACGGAGAAAATCCCGGCTCGTCCCATGACTTTGGCAAGGATATCATTCCGCTCATGCTGGCGGACGGCCAATCCCTATATGCGTATCCTTTTGAAGGGTACTGGAGGGATGTAGGTACGGTTACCAGCCTGTGGGAAGCGAACATGGACCTGCTGAGCGATACACCGCCCCTGAATCTGAATGATCCGGACTGGCGTATCTTCACCCGCAACCCGAACCAGCCGGCACAATATGTCGCACCGGGCGCGAAGGTATCGGGCTGCATCATAAATGAAGGCTGTATTGTCCACGGAGAGGTGAAGCATTCGGTGCTCTTCTACGGCGTGGAAGTGGGTGAAGGCAGTGTGATTACGGACTCTGTCATCATGCCGAAGGTCAAGATCGGGAAGAACGTCAGGATTCACAAAGCCATCATCAGCGAGAATACGGTCATTGAGGATTATATGGAGATCGGAATAGAACGGGAGAATGAGGATGAAATTCTGCTGATCGACAATCGGAGCAAAAAACGGAAGTCAGTTGCAGCCAAAACCATATAACCAGCAGAGGACGGGGGGATTCCGATGAAAGAACTCATGGGCGTAATCAATCTTGATCATGAACTGGACAAATTAAATGAGCTGACCTATTTCCGTTGCGGCGCGGCTGTGCCTTTTGCCAGCCGGTACCGGCTGATCGATTTTGTCCTCTCCAACATGATGCGTGCGGAGCTGGAAAGTGTAGGGCTGTTTGTCCGCCGCAAATACCGCTCGCTGATGGACCATCTCGGCGACGGCAAGTCGTGGGACATGAACCGCAAGCATGGCGGATTGTTCATTTTGCCGCCCGACTGGAATGATCCGACGGATACTTCCCTGGGGGATCTGCAGCATTATCACAATAATCTCGATTTCTTCAAGCGGGCTTCGGCCAAATATATCGTTTTCTCCGGCAGCCAGCACATCAATACCGCCGACCTCCAGGATGTATTTCAATATCATTTGGAGAAGGGTGCTGACGTAACGCTGGTGTACAAGAAGATTGACCATCTTCAGCCGGAGCATGATCCCTGCCTGCGGGTTGAGGTGGATGAAGACAGCAATGTGACGGAGATCCATCAGGAGAAGGATCATCCCAATGTGTATCTGGATATTTTTATTATGGAGAAAAAGCTGTTCCTGGAGCAGGTAGCATACTGCATTGCGCATGGGGAGAGCTACTTCTTCCGCGACGCCATCCAGAAGAACCGTCACAAGTTCAAAATTGCCGCTTATGAATATACAGGTTACCATGCTGTAATCAATTCGCTGGAGAGCTATTACAAGAACAGTCTGAATCTGCTGCAGCAGGATAATTATTTCGGTCTCTTCAAAGAGAATCCGGTCCAGACGAAAATAAAATATGAGGCCCCTACCCGCTATCTGGACAGCGCCGAGGTCAGCAACTCGCTGGTGGCCAATGGCTGCATCATCGCCGGAACCGTGGAGAACAGCGTGATTTTCCGGGGAGTGCAGATCCGCAAGGGAGCGCGCATCGTCAATTCGGTGATTATGCAGAAATGTGTTATCGAAGAGAATGCTGTGATTGAAAATGTCATTATGGATAAAGATGTGCATCTAAGCAAGGACCGGATACTTGTCGGGGACAGCAAACGTCCATTCGTGATTGCCAAGAGCAGCAAAATCTAAGCGCAAGCCTGTCTACTAAAAAAAGCATTTGTCAGGAGGAACCTGCTGTTGTTCAACGATAAAGAGACTTTTAAAGAAGTGTTCCGCAAGACACTCATCGGGAAATTGGGCAAGCCGCTGGAGGAAGCATCGAACGCCGACATTTACAACATTCTCGGCAACATGATTCGTGAAGCTGCAGGAAGAAACTGGGCGGAGACCAACCAGAAGTTCAAGGCCGATAAGGATAAGCAGGTATACTATTTTTCCATGGAGTTTCTAATCGGCAGACTTCTCGGCAATAACCTCCTTAATATGGGCGTGCTTGAGGTTGTGCGTGACGGCCTTACGGATCTGGGGTTCTCCCTTAGGGATGTGGAAGAGGAGGAAGCAGACGCGGGCCTGGGCAATGGGGGTTTGGGCCGTCTGGCTGCCTGCTTCCTGGATTCACTGGCCTCCCTGCAATATGCAGGGCACGGCTGTGGCATACGTTATAAATACGGCCTGTTCGAGCAGAAAATCGTTGACGGGTATCAGGTGGAGCTGCCCGATTACTGGCTGCAGAATGATAACGTATGGGAAGTGAGACGGGAAGACAAGCAGGTGGAGGTACGGTTCTGGGGACATATCGAGACGGATGAAAGGGACGGCGAACTGGTCTTCGAGCATAAGGACTATGAAGCTGTGCGCGCGGTTCCTTATGATGTTCCGATCATCGGAGCAGACCGCAGGCATGTGAATACCCTGCGCAACTGGAGCGCTGAATCCATTACCCAGCCTTCACGGATGTTTGGTTCTCTGGCCGGAAGTGATTACCACAAGTTTCTGGAATACAAGCGTTCGGTGGAATCGATCTCGGAGTTCCTCTATCCGGATGATTCGCAGTATGAAGGCAAGCTGCTCCGCTTGAAGCAGCAGTATTTCCTGTGCAGCGCGGGGCTGCAGAGCATTCTGCGGACTTACAGCAAGACGGGGCTTGGCATTGAAGCTCTGCCGGACAAAGTTGCGCTGCATATCAATGACACGCATCCTACGCTGGTTATTCCGGAGCTGATGCGGATATTGATGGATGTGCACGGACTCGGCTGGGATCAGGCCTGGAGCATGACCACCCGTATGGTCTCCTACACCAACCACACCATTCTCAGTGAAGCGCTGGAGAAATGGCCGATCGGCATGGTGCGGGAGCTGCTGCCGCGCATTTTCCTCATCATTGAGGAGATCAACGCCCGTTTCTGCGGCGAGCTGATGAGCAAATATCCGGGCGATCAGAACCGGATTAACCAAATGGCCATTATTCATGACGATCAGGTGCGCATGGCCCATCTGGCGATTGTAGCCAGCCACAGCGTGAATGGTGTGGCTGCGCTGCATACGGAAATTCTGCAGAAGCGCGAAATGCGCCTATTCAATGAGATGTACCCGCACCGCTTCAACAACAAAACGAACGGCATCACCCACCGGCGGTGGCTGCTTCATGCCAACCCTGAGCTGGCCGGACTGATCAATGAATCCATCGGCACGCGCTGGGTTCATCATCCGCAGGAGATGATTGGCCTGATCAAATACAGCGAGGATGCCTCCTTCCAGGAGCAGGTCGCAGGCATTAAACGCCGCAATAAGCAGCGTCTCGCGGAGTACATCTTCAGCAAGCATGGGATTCAGGTTGATCCCGACTCGATTTTTGATGTGCAGGTCAAACGTCTGCATGCCTACAAGCGCCAGCTGCTGAATGTGCTCCATATTATGCACCTGTACAATCAGCTTAAGGATAACCCTTCTATGGATATGGTGCCGCGCACCTTTATCTTTGGGGCCAAAGCCGCGCCAAGCTATCACCTGGCGAAGCGGATTATTAAGCTTATCAACACAGTGGCCGATGTCGTCAACAAGGACCCGGAGATCAAGGGGAAGATCCGCATATTCTTCCTCGAAAATTATTCGGTGTCCCTGGCGGAAAAAATTATTCCGGCGGCAGATGTCAGTGAGCAGATCTCTACGGCCAGCAAGGAAGCTTCCGGTACGGGCAACATGAAGTTCATGATGAATGGTGCCCTGACCATCGGTACAATGGATGGAGCCAACGTGGAGATGCATGAGATGGTAGGGGATAACAACATGTTCCTGTTTGGCTTACGTGCCGAGCAGGTCATGGATTATTACCAGTACGGGGGCTATCATGCACGTGATATTTACAACGGCGACGGCCGTGTGAAGGAAGTGCTGGACCAACTGGTTACGCCGGGTCCCATCTGCTGCAATACCCAGGAATTCGATACGCTGTACCAGTCGCTGATTGACAATAATGACGAATTCTTTGTACTTAAGGATTTCGCATCTTATGTCGAGACCCATGTCAATATTGACCTGGCCTACCGCAATCAGAAGGAATGGCTGAAGAAATCCATCATTAATATTGGACACTCCGGCAAGTTCTCCAGCGACAATACCATTGCCCGCTATGCATCCGAAATCTGGAACATCAGTCCGGTGCAGATGTAGGCCGAACCGCCTGGTAGGAGGTGGAAGTTTTTGACCCGCAGCCTGGCACCAAAAAGACCTTCACCAGCGCAGATGATTCTGAGCGGTGAAGGTCTTTTGCCTGTTCAGGAATGAAGGAATCAGATAACGTCGGCAACCATTGCGGCGAACCTTTCCAGGAAACGCCGTTCCTCATCATCGAAGCGGTGCTTGATTGGGCTGTCGATATCGAGCACACCGAGCAGACGGCCGCCCTGAACCAGCGGGACGACGATTTCGCTATTGGAAGCCTCGTCACAGGCAATATGACCGGGGAAGGCATGCACATCGCCAACGACCAGTGTACGGCGCTCGCTTGCGGCTGTACCGCATACACCTTTGCCCAGCGGGATTCGGATACAAGCGGGCAACCCCTGGAAAGGTCCAAGCACCAATTCCTTGCCGTCAAATAAGTAGAAGCCGGCCCAGTTGGTATCCGGAAGAGAGAATTTAAGGAGCGCGGAAGCGTTGGCCAGATTGGCAGTGGCATTTGGCTCGCCTTCCATCAGTGCGCCGAGCTGGCTTAGAACGGATTCGTACCGCTCGCTGCGTGTGCCGTCATAGGGCATGGCTTGAAACATGAAGCATCACCTTCCTGTACGATAAATCAGCATAAATCGATAACTGTAACTATCAACATAGTACAGCGTGGCGGGATACGTCAAGCATTCCGGGGATTTTAATAAATTGTTTAAATTTTACATCAGCTGTTTAGGGTTAAGACCTTGCTAATCTGCCAGTTCTGGATCGTGTTTCCGAAATCCCTCCATAGGGTAATGCAGTTATAAATACCGAAGGCTTCTGGCCGGAAGGAGTGGACTATGCGCGCCGATGTACAAAACTTGTTCATAGGAATCCATATGCTGTATCATGCACATGAGAAGGATCTGACACTGACAGAGATGCTCCCGGAGCTGGAGAATCTGGGTTACCGGGTGGCGGAACGTGAAGTGAAGCAGGAGCTGGAGCGGCTCTCCCAGGAGAATTTCCTGACTGCCCACGGAGAGGCATACAGTCTTACCGGAACGGGAATTGAGGAGTTCAAGGCAATCCAGGAAAAGCTCCAGGTGCTGTGCACCGAGGTGTTGAAACCAGTCAAGGCAGCGGGGGCTTCGGGATAAACCCGGGGCTGCGTTAGAATAGCGACAGCGTCTGTATCAGGTGGCGATCAGCAGCCCCTTGGCAGGCGCTATTTTTATGCCTACAGGCAGGCAGGCCGTGTTTTCCCCTTCGGAGAAGGCTTACATTTGTTGTATACTGGATAAAGTTGAGAGGAGACGATTGCTTTGTATGTATGTGGCGGAGAAATTCCGGCCCTGCCCGGGCAAAAAGTAGAGCTGCGCGCGATGGAAGCGGGGCATGCGGCTGCGCTGTACTCTGTCTGGTCCCACCCGCAGGTTAGCCGCTGGCTGGCTGCGCCGGCGCTGTCTTCACCGCAGGAAGCTGAACAGTTGATAGCCGTTCTCCTGCAGATGTCCCGTGAGGAAGAGAGTCTGCGCTGGAGCATCCTCGGGCCTGAAGGGAAAGTGATCGGCAGCTGCGGCTATAACAGCTGGCAGCTTCAAGGCGCCTACCGTGGAGAAATCGGCTGCGAGCTGCTGCCTGATTACTGGGGGCAGGGATATATGCGTGAGGCACTGGAGCTGATGCTGGACTATGGGTTCGCCGTGATGGGCCTTAACCGGATCGAAGCATATTGCCATCCGGACAATGTCCGGGCGCAGCGGCTGTTTCAGTTGCTCGGATTTGAGCGGGAGGGACTGCTGCGTGAATACCGGCATACAGCAGCCGGATTCCAGGACGTTGTTCTGTATGCATTACTGCGTGGCCCCAGATGATGAAGTGTCTGTTCAAATATAAGGATTTATATGTTTCACGTCACAAATCATCCTTATATTTCTCGCTGAAACGCGGTACCCCTATTGAAGAAGGCGAAGCCGTTTCTGCTTGTGATACATATAGAGAGAGGATCTGGAATCATTGATAACACCAGGAATAAAAGAACGCAAGCTTATCTTGACCGGTGTGCTGCTGGCTACCTTTTTGGCAGCAATAGAAGGGACGGTTACCGGGCCGGCCGGACCGGCGATAGTGGGAGATTTTCAGGGAATGCAGTGGCTGAGCTGGATCTTTACCGCGTATTTGCTGGCTATGGCGGTTACGACGCCGATCTTCGGTAAGCTTAGTGACTTGATTGGCCGGAAGCCGGTGTTCATCGGCGGAGCGGCTGTTTTTCTATTGGGCTCGCTGCTGTGCGGCGTTGCTCAGAGTATGGAGCAGCTGATCGTATTCCGCGGTCTGCAGGGGATCGGAGCGGGTGCGCTGATTCCGATGACTTTTACCATCATAGGGGATATTTACAGCATTCAGGAACGGGCCAAAACCCAAGGGCTGCTGAGCTCCGTCTGGGGGATCTCTTCGCTGGTAGGCCCGCTGCTTGGCGGTTATGTAGTGGATTATTTAAGCTGGCGCTGGGTATTCGTGTTCAATCTGCCCTTTGGCCTGCTGTCGATTGTCTTCATCTCGCGTTTCCTGAAGGAAGAAAATGTCCGGCGCAAGGCGAAGCTTGATCTGCCGGGTGTGCTGCTGTTCGCAGCGGGAATGGGCGCACTCCTCTTCGGGCTGACCACCGGGGGTCAGAACCTGCCGTGGACCTCTCCGCTGCTGCTGTTTCTGCTAGCTGCTTCCGTCACGATACTGGCCGTCTTCTGGTTTGTGGAGCGCCGTGCATCGGAGCCGATGCTGCCGCTTGGGCTATTCTCCATTCGTAATATTGCTGTGTCTACCGGTGCCAATCTGCTGGTCAGCACGTTGATTATCGGACTAACGACTTATGTGCCGCTGTGGGTGCAGGGGGTGTCCGGTGAGAGTGCAGCCCTCTCGGGCCTGCTGCTTGCTCCGATGTCGGTGGGCTGGATGCTTGGCTCGATCGCTGGCGGAAGAATGATCCTGCGCTCCGGCTCCCGCCGGACGGGCGTGCTGGGTCTTGCCTTAATCGTTCTGGGAGCAGGCGGCCTGGTATTTATGACTGCAGATTCTTCGCAGCTGCTGCTCCTCAGCCTGATGCTGGCCTGTGGAGTGGGTTTCGGCTATGCCTCTATCGTGTTCACGATTATCGCCCAGTCCTCCGTAGAGCACAGCCAGCGCGGAGCCTCTACAGCACTGAATACCTTTACCCGTTCACTCGGACAGACGGTGGGAGTGGCGATTTTTGGCTCCTGGCTGAATTTGAACATTAAGTGGCGGCTGGATGAGTCGCCGGGCTCGGCTGCAGCAGGCACCGATATTAATCAGCTGCTTCATCCGCAGGGGGAGAGCGCACTTTCCAATGAAGCCTGGATCAGCCTGAAAGGCGCGCTGGAGGGCGGCCTGCATTCGCTTTTTGTCGTGATGGCGGTGTTTGCTGTCTTGTCGCTGCTGATTACCTTTGGCCTGCGTAAAGGTCTGCCTTCCGTGAAAGAGGAGCGCGGCGCTCTGAAGGAATTCTAATTTTGACGCCGAAATAACTGTAACAAGCATAAGAAACCGGCTGTATTCCTCCCTGAACAGGAGGGTACAGCCGGTTTCTGTCTGAATAAGCAAAGAATATCTTAGAACGTGAATCGATTCACAACCCTTGCGGCCTTAATTCTACTTACGGGGCAGCGGGGAGAGCTTCTCAGCCTGCAGGCCCATCTTCTTAAGCAGAGTAATCATCTGTTCCTTCTCTTCATCGCTCAGTCCGCTAAATGCAAGATGCAGGCGCTCAGAGTATTTCGGGTACATTTCGTTCATAAGACGTTCGCCTTCTGCAGTCAACTCGGCAAAAATCACCCGGCGGTCGCTTGGGCAGGGCTTGCGCTGGAGATAGCCGCGTTCTTCCAGCTTGTCGATCACGTAGGTAACGTTGCCGCTCTGGAGCAGCAGCTTGGCACCGATCTGCTGAATAGGCTGTGGCCCTTTGTAATAGAGGACCTCCATGACAGCGAAGGCTGTAGGATTGAAGCCTTCAATCTTGCTGCCGGTTACAGCATGCTCGTTGATGCTCTTGAAGGACTTGGCAAAAACCCGGTACAAATGCAGTGTCAGTTGAGTGTCGCGTTCATAGGATTGTATCATGCTTCTCCACCTCTATTGTTAATCGTGCAGGCTGGCCCGCACGGTTTGGAATCTTGATTTTGTTGATCTAGCTTTACAATACGTCAAAGAATGGATAATGAACATGTGATTTGTCACAATGAGCACACTTTTAATTATTAAAAATCAAACAATTTTTCGAGGGTGCGTAAAAGTTGTGAAAATTCTGGCGTTTTCCTGCGGGCAGGAATCGAAAACCGGGACAAAGCGGCTCAAGATCTTCAGCAGTCCGTGGCTTAAAGCTGTTGTCCTCTGAACTAAGCTGGTACAGGCTGGCTGAGGGTGATATGATCGGATTACCGGAGTGGATCCGGGACTACCAAAGCTATTATTGTTTAGGAGATGGAGAGCTGTATGGAAGAAACAGAAGCGCCGCAGGCACAGGAGCTTGAAGCAATCGGAGGCCGTGAACGGGAGAGTGCCGAGCGGGACATCGTACTGGATGTCTATATTGAAGAAGCGGGCTATGAAGCCGGCGATAAGAGAATTACCAATATCTCCTTTCAAGTACAGCAAGGCCAGCTGCTGGGCTTAATTGGCCCGAACGGAGCAGGGAAGAGCACCACCATTAAGACGCTGCTGGGACTGCTGAAGCACGCCAAAGCCCAGGTGAAGCTCGGTGGAGCGAACAAGTCCTATGCCTACGTGCCGGAGCAGCCGGTATTCTACGAGGATTTGACACTGTGGGAGCATCTGGATCTGGCTGCCGCCGCTTACGGTTTGTCCTATGAGACCTTTGAGGCTACAGCAGAGAAGCTTCTGTCCCAGTTTGGGATGGAGCAAGTGCGCAACGATCTTCCGGCAGGCTTCTCCAAAGGCATGAAGCAAAAAATGATGCTGATGCTGGGCTTTCTGGTCCAGCCTGACATTTATATTGTGGACGAGCCGTTTATCGGACTGGACCCGCGTGCGACCAAAGATTTTCTGCGGCTGCTGGAAGCAGAGCGCAGACGCGGAGCCGGGGTGCTGATGTCCACGCACGTGCTGGACACCGCTGAGAAGATCTGCGACAGCTTCGTGCTGATCTCCGGAGGGAGAATGACCGCTACAGGTACACTGGAAGACATCCGCGCTCAGGCGGGATTGCCGGAGGGGTCGTTGTTTGATTGCTTCGACGAATTGACATGAGCCGAAGCGCATTTGCTTTTCCTACTGCGCCGAAGCTGTTCAAGCGGCGGCTGTTCTCCCACTTCCGCGAGCAATCGGCGATCATCCGCACGGCAGCGGACTGGACGGTGCTGCTGTATATTATCATTCCCGGGGGTCTGCTGGGCGGACGGTTTTACTATGGCTTCTGGAACCATGAGTTACCCTCCTGGACTGCAGATGTGCCCTTTGTATTGATGCTCGCCCTGATGTCAATCCTCATAGCCAACGGAGGGATGGTTCTGCTGCTGCAGGAAGGGGATCTGCTGTTCCTCAGGCAAAGGGAGCGCTGGATCCGAACGATTGTGCTGAGGGGAACAATCTACAGCCTGATAGTCACATCTCTGAAGATGGCTGCGCTGTATGGCATTCTGCTGCCCTTCATTGTACGGGGCTACGGCGTCAGCCCGGCTTCGGCCTGGGCACTGCTTGCCATGACGCTTGCCTGCAGCTGGTGTGTTAAACTACTGGGGCATATGGTCAAGGTTCAGCGCCAGGGCTTCCGCCGCTGGCTGTGGCTGATTCCGGCAGTAACCGTGCCCTGTGCCATTTATATCCGGGCCGGGCTGTACTGGAAAGACAGCCCGGCGCTGCTGCTGTTGCCCACTGCTGTGTTTGCGGCAGTAACGGTGTGGGCCCTCCTCTATCGCTTGCGGCTGCGCGGCACCTTCATGAATGATGTCCGCGAAGACTACAAGCAGCGAATGAGGATCGCTGCGCTGCTGCTGCGCGGGGTGCTCGATAAACCGCGGCCTACACGCTACAAACCGTGGATTTTCCGCAAATCGCAGCCGCTGCTGAAGTCCAAGACACCGGAGAGCCGGTTCACAGCGGCAGCCATCAAGGCATTGGTACGGAGCCCGGCCCATTTGAAGCTGTATCTGTCGTTTACCGGTGTGGGGCTGATAGCGGTGTTTATTGTGCCTTCCATCCTGAAGTGGCTGATCTTCGCACTGCTGATTGCCTTGATGTCCTATTGGCTCTCCTCCTTCTGGCTGCTGTTCTCCGGGGATGACTATATCGGGATTTTGCCATTTACCAAAGAACAGAAGGCAGAGGCCGGCTCAAAGGCGCTGCCGCTGATGCTGATGCCGTTTGCCCTGCTGTGCTCTGCGGTGATCTGTGTGCCGCTGTACGGCTGGTTGGGGCTGGTGCTGTTTATTCCTGTCGGCGGCGTATCCGGATATCTGATCGCTAATATGTTCAGCGCGTTCCGTTTTGCCAGATAAGTATGAGGCCGTCCTATACTTGTCGCCAAAATAGAAGGATAGCGGCTGTCCGCAGCCGCGCCTAAAAGAGCACTCCCTCAAAAAAAGGGAGTGGACAATAGCCAAACAAGCCAGCCTCCTAAACATCAGGAGGCTGGCTTGTTATATTTAGAGAATCATGTTACCAGCTTGCTTATCTGCCTGCACGTTGTCAAAAGGTCTATTTGTTATAATAAGGTCCTAATTGGTTCTGTGAAAACGGGTGAATGGAATTTTTGTTCCGAAGCCACATGTTGCCTTTCACAATTAATATATATACGGCTACAACAAAATAGATTGTGCTCCAAATCCAGTCTGTTGAAGTTAATAGATGTTGATCATAGGCACAGTTAATATACCAGATTCCAAATGGAAGATGCAGGAATATTGCTGAAAATAATCCTGGATTGTATAGATGGGAAAAATACAGGTGGCAAGTAAAACACATAGGCGATGATAATATTAATTATCATGGCTGACTGCTTGTTTAGCGGATATCTTTCGGGTGTTTCGCTATGAAACAGAGCCTTATTAAACAAGCCTGCAAAGTAACCCGGCCAACGATATTCTTCGAATTGATGGAGGAGTATAGCAACAAAACTTAACCATAAAATGCTATTAATGCGGGAGAGCGTTCCCCAATTTATGATGATATAAATACATACCAGAGATGCAATGATCAACCCCAAATCCTGCCAATATTTTCTTAACATGTTCAAATGAATGACCTCCATAAGCGTGTTTTTTAATGAAGGTATCTTTCAAAGAGCAAGTCAATTTGATCATCTATAGATGCGATCTTCACGGAGGCGCCTTTTTCCAGAATAGGACTCATGAGTGCCGGGAGAAAAAGCGCCCCAAAAATCTGTGTCATCATTGTGGTCAGTCGCTCCAGGTGTTGTTCTCCGGTTAACTCTTTTAACGTACTTTGAACCTTGGGGAATCCTATTAAATTCAAAAATAAACCGTACTCCTGCTGGGATGAGGAATCTGCATTTCCCATAAGAATAATTCTGGATAACAATTCGGGATATTCACGGATGACTTGTAAAATGTTAATACAAAACAGAATTTTCTCCTGCCATATACCCTGTAGAGAAAGCCGCCGTAATGTTGTAACCTCCAGTATAGCCATGTATATCAAGGATCTCACCACAGAAATACAGACCATTCATTAATTTTGATTGCATGGTCTTAGGGTCAATTTCTTTGAGGTTAACACCTCCACCTGTTACGAAAGCTTCTTCAATGGACAGTGTGCCGTAAACTCTGATTGAGAACCGTTTTATAATTCCGGCAAGCTGAAGCCAGTCTTGCTTTGGGATATTGTCGTAAGTAAGATTATCAGGTAAACCTGCTTTTCGAAGAAGTAGCGGTATCATTTTTTCAGGTAAACAAGCTTTTAGTACATTCTTTATTGCCTTTTTGGGATCGAGTTCAGCGAGTTTTAGCGTATCCTTAAAGACATCATCCTTGCTCTTCTCAGGGAATAAATCGATGGTTACTTCAACATTCTTCGAACCAAATTGTTTCAATGCTTTGACCACAAACTGACTGCAACGTAATGCTATTGGTCCTGATACACCGAAATGGGTGAAGATCATATCACCTCTATGTTCTATCAGTTTCTTGCCTTTAGGATTCCATACGGAGAGGGCAACATCTCTTAAGGAGAGTCCCTGTAATTCTTTACTTTGAATAAACGGTTCGTTTGAAGTAAGAGGAACCTCTGTGGGAAAGAGTTCAGTTATGGAATGACCCGCTTTCTCTGCCCAAAGGTAACCATCTCCAGTAGAACCAGTCTGAGGTACTGATTTCCCTCCAGAAGCTATAATGACGCTTGTACACTTCAGCACATCACCGCTCTGTAATTGAACACCAACAACACTGCCTTCGTCATACAGGATGTCCTTCACTGGAGCATGGAGCCTAATCTCAACCCCCTGTTTGCGTACTTGATTCACTAGCGTATCAACAACGGTTTTCGCCTTGTCGCTTACAGGGAACATACGTCCGTTATCCTCTTCCTTCAAGCGAATTCCAAGGTTCTCGAAAAATGCGATAATATCTTTATTGTTGAAGTGAGAAAAGGCACTGTAGAGAAAACGTCCATTGCCTGGTATGTGTTTGATAAGATCATCAATCTCTTTGTTGTTAGTTACATTGCATCTGCCACCACCTGAGATGCCAAGCTTGCGTCCCAATTTATTCCCCTTTTCCAAGAGCAAAACACTCGCATCATTATTACTTGCAGCAATACTCGCCATTAGCCCGGCAGAACCGCCGCCAATTATTATTACGTCAAAATTCATTGGATTAACTCCTACATTAATTATTTCTTACGATTTTACCATTGTTGAACTTAGAAAACACTTATGTCAATTTGCTGGATGTCTGTTATTTTACGCACAGCTCCGTGATGGTGTGTCCGGCGGCTTCAGCTCATAGATAGCCATCCCGGATACCTGGACCAGGCGGTGGGATTTACATTGTCAGGACAGCGCGGGTGTGCTTTAATCAATGTGAATAGGGTAATTTGTCCAATTTGGGGAGTGATTTCAATTATCTATGCGGTAAAGGATATTTTATTGCAAATAACAGCTGCGTGCTCCTTTCTGTTCATGTTCCAATGGTGGCTTGATCAAGGCCATTTCGTGCGGAGGAACGGGAAATTCCCGGATGACCAATCCTTTTTAGTGATCAGTTGTGCACTTAGCATTGTATTCTGCATGGTTCTGTCCACAACCCTGTTTGGAGCGATATATCTGAATTTAGCTATTATCCCCGCTTTTATCGGTATCCTATATGCCAGCTTCCGCCCGGGGATCAGCTTGGCTGCTTTTTTTATTCTTTGCACTGTATTATTTTCTGAGCCTCCCGGACTCAGCAATCTGGTGCTGAACACAGGCGTGCTGCTGTATCCGCTGCTGTTCGGCATGGCGAAGCCTTTTAAGAGCGGAAAAGTCCTGAACAAAATATCCATCCTCTGGAGTGTTCTGTTTCCGACCATGCTGTTTATTGTCCTTGAGCCTAACATGTACGGTCCCGGCCCATATAATACTCAATCCATAGAAATGCTAATGATATTCCTCTACCTGATTGTCTCGGTTATTATGGGCGGCTGTTTTATATACTTTATCGAAACCGCTTGGGACCGGGTGCAGACTAAGGAGAAGATGAAAGGGATCTCCGAGAAGTTCGAACGGGAATCGGAGAAGCTGCAGCAGATTACCAATGTTGTACCTGTCAGTATTATGTCACTGGACGATATGGGGTATGTAACTGAGCTTAATGAATGTATGCTGAACCTTTTCCGGCAGCATGACCCCGGCATCACAAGAGAGGATATTGTGGGCCAGCCGATAGAACGGCTGCTCCGGGAAGAGATTGACGGGCAGACCTTAAAGCGTATGAAGGATAGCGGATTCAATCAACAACGGTACAACGAGAAGTTCCAGTATGATTCCAGAACCTACCACGTATTCTCTGCGCCTCTGCAGCAAAGGTTGGGAGAGGGAACAGGAGGCCGGGTCTTAATTGTCCAGGACCTGACAGAGGAAGAGAAGTTCCGCAGCGAGCTGGACAATGTGGAGCGGCTGACCCTGGTCGGGCAGATGGCGGCGGGAATTACACATGAGATCCGCAATCCAATGGCGGTGGTGCGTGGATTCCTGCAGCTTATGCGGGAGAAAAGCCCCGGGGAAATCGACTCGTATTATCAGATCGTAATGGAAGAGCTGGACCGGGCCAACGGCATTATCAATGACTTTCTCTCCCTTGCGCAGAGCCGGATTTCTGACAAGGAGACCGTTCAGCTGCATCATATTATAGAAGAACTCTCCCCGCTTCTCTGGGCGGATGCCAACCTCCGCGGCCAAAGCGTGGAGTTGAGGTTATGTCCGTCCCTTCCCCTGCTTCAGCTCAACCCCAGAGAAATTAAGCAGCTGATCCTCAATCTGGCCCGCAATGGGATGGAAGCCATGGAGCCGAAAGGGGTGCTGCTAGTTGAGACGCGTTCTACCGGGGATAAGGTGGAGCTGATCATACAGGATACAGGCGGCGGTATTCCTCAGAGTCAGCTGGAGAAATTATTTGTACCTTTTTACACCACAAAAAGCCAGGGTACAGGCCTCGGCCTCCCGCTGTGCTTAAGCATTGCCGAGCGGCATCATGGCGGAATCAGAGTGGAGTCCCAAGAGGGGAAAGGTACGGCTTTTATCGTTTCTTTTCCTTGGAGGCAGGAGAGCAGGCTGCAGGCTGCCGTCACCAAGGAAACCTCTGATGTTCCCCCCAACAATATCGTTCCCAATCAGGAACGGTGATGCCGTTACCGCTTGCTTTCACAGAGTATGTATGTATAATAAAGTTAGTAAATCCTGCTGTAACGTGGCCTGACCAATATTTGAAGGATAAAGGAGAGTGCACAGAATGTCCATGTCATTTAATCAATATATGAAAGATTCCATCCAGCCCATGCGCGATGATCTGACAAGCATCGGATTTAAGGAGCTGTTGACTCCAGAAGAGGTGGAAGCAGTTCTTCCTGCCTCCAAGGGAACAACGCTTGTTGTAGTTAATTCGGTCTGCGGCTGTGCCGCCGGTCAATGCCGTCCGGGTGTGGCCCAGGCGCTGCAGAACGAGATCCTGCCGGATCACCTGTACACGGTATTCGCGGGTCAGGAGAAAGAAGCTACGGCCAAAGCGCGTGAATATTTTGCACCATATCCGCCTTCTTCGCCTTCTATCGCGCTGATGAAGGATGGGGAACTTGTTCACTTCATCGAGCGTCACGGGGTCGAAGACCGTTCGGCTGCCGAAATCGCTGCTGAGCTGAAGGATGTATTCAACCGCCTGTGCCAATAAAATATTG
>RCUU01000362.1_pt1 | contig 25942 bp, 20 predicted proteins | sample 2166211 | NCBI WGS metagenome assembly RCUU01 (sample SAMN09932620, study PRJNA488358) | compost metagenome | feature: garden; material: soil; isolation source: compost soil in phenylacetic acid-enriched culture | place: Germany: Experimental Botanical Garden Goettingen | collected 2016-01-27
GTGAGCAGAAACGTAATAACAAGGATTTTCCCGTCCCCACACTAGAAGAAACCTTAGTACGTCCCTCCACTTGAAAATAAATTCCGTCCAACTCATCGCCCTCATGCAAAATGATTTCATTCTGCTCGTAAATACGTACTTGGATCAAAGAATACATTGATTCAGGGAAAACCTCGTCTAGATTAAATTGTGTAATGTAATGGGATATAAGACTTGGATCTTGGATAGATTTCATAGCGTACTCCTTTTTGGACATCGGTCCTTTCCATTATATATGAACTCGTTAAGATAGAGAAAAGGGGAGGATATGGACTATGAAATTTATTTTTGATTTAGATGGAACGATTTGTTTTAGCGGCAAACCTTTGAGTGAATTTATCGTACAAGCCTTGGATGCACTTATTGAAAAAGGACATGAGGTCATTTTCGCGTCAGCCAGACCTATTCGTGACTTATTACCGGTGTTACCTGCCCATATGCATCATTATCCGATGGTAGGCGGGAATGGCGCGTTTATAGCAAAGGGTGAAGAGGTGATTTCGACCATACATTTTGACACGCAGACTTCGGATAGGATCTTGAAGTTAATCGAAGAATTCGAAGCCACTTATTTGATTGACAGTCACTGGGACTATGCGTATTCGGGTTCCGATGACCATCCCATTCGTAGAAATGTAGATCCAGAACAACGCGCCAAAAATGTTAGTCCATCTGAGCTGGATGAGATGGTGAAAGTCGTTTTGTTGAGTAGTCTGAACGGGGAACAGTTAATAGAGCAGCTACATAGACTGCCTGTTGTGATCTATAAACATGGTCAAGAGGACATTATTGATATAAGCCCTAAAGGCGTAAACAAATGGACAGGACTACAAAGATTAGGCGTAGAACCGCAGCAATTTATTGCTTTTGGTAACGATGCTAATGACATAGAAATGTTCAGACAATCCGCACACTCGATTTGTGTTGGAGAACATGCAGCGCTTAGTGAATTGGCAACGGAAAAAGTGAGCAACGAAGAAGAGCAGATTGTTAGAAAAATAATGGAGCTGGCGGAAAGGCTGCGATCTTCGATTAGTGGTGGTCATTAGCTCAGACGCCATTGTTGCATACACCAAACGTGTGCGAATGATGCTTTAAGTATGAATGCACTTTGATTGCGGACTGTATAGTCGCTATTTCATGATTTTGCTTCTTTTGGCGGAGTGTTCGGACTCAGGAGCCGTTATGTGGTCAAAAAGCACTCGTTTTTGCGCAAAAACAACTCAATAACGCCTCTGGAGTCCGAAAAAGCTCATTTCGGTCTCTTTTAAAGCAAAGAAGGTCATCTGAGTCCGATGGGGATCTTTCCTGAAAGTTTTTACGCTTGAGCACATTCCATAACCCTGAAAATAAACGTTTTAAATTTGCGTTAAAAGTCAATCCCTAGCATTTGTTAATAAGATAGAAAATATGAATATACAGGGTAACCAGGCAGCCTCTTACGAGGTTGTCTGTTTGCATTTGCTTTAACATATATGAGTTTTGATCCGGGAAATAGTTCGAGTTAGCATGGATTTCCTAGTTTTTTCACGGGTTAATTCCTTCTAGAAGCATGAATTCTCTCGAGTTTGGTAGAAATGGTCTGATACATAGGATCTAAAATGGAATACTGGCTACAAAAAAATTGGAATTCTACTCCTGAGAAGTGAGGTGAAGAAAAAGAAAGAAATAACTATAAAAAAGTAAATGTGCCAAATGACTTAAATTAAAGTGGAAGAAAAGTACGACGGGGTGACCTTAGAACTGGATCTATATACACTAGTAATTTTACTTTTATGAAAATAATGGTAATTTATTGGGGATCTTTGAACCATTTTAGCAAAAAATGTTATGGAAAATATAAACTATTTAGTCGTCGAACCGATAATGCAGTATGTATATCCTAAATTGGAAAATAATTTATATTTTATTTAAAATTTACACTATTATTTCTAGTTAATCCAAAATTCCTATCCAGTGGTGATGAAAAAGATGAGCGCTCAAGAAATGCTAACCAATCAGGTACAAAGAACCCCTCGAATTAAACCAAATTACCCGGAAGGTGAATTGGTTTTGGAGGATCCTGCCCGACCATCGGGAAAACCAACCTTCTCATGGTTGACGATTATAGTTCCCCCCATCGGGATGTTAGTCATCTCCATATTTATGTCAACATTGACCAGGTCATTTACCATGCTGATATCAACCATGGGTATGACTGTTCTGACGGTCATGGTTTCAATTTTGAATTATAGATCCAGTGTGAAAAAACATCATGAACAGAACAAGAAACTTGAAAAGAAATATCTCAACTACTTATTCCAGGTTCGTAATGAATTACAAAGTGCCGCCAGCACGCAACGAGAAGCCTATACATATATCCATCCAAGTATTCAATCTTGTGTTGAAATCGTACGGGGGAGAAGCAAGCAACTGTGGGAAAAAACCGGAATTGAAGATGACTTTTTGAATCTCAGGGTTGGTGTTGGTATCCAGCCGATTGCTCTGGTGCCAACATATAGCTCGAAAGCGAAAGCGATTGATGATGACAACCCACTTGAAGAAATCGCCAGTAAAATATGCGAAGAGATGTATTTTGTAAGAGATATTCCAGTCTACATACCGCTAAGGAATATTAATACGCTCGGAATATACGGCAAACAGCAGGAGGTTCGTGATTTCCTCAATGGTGTACTGGTTCATTTAACAACACACCAAGGCTACGATGATGTAAGAGTAATATGCGTGATGCAGCCTGATGATCTGGAACACTGGGAATGGTTGAAATGGTTGCCCCATACATGGAATAAAAATCGAAGCCAGAGAAGTTTGGCTACAACATCCTTTGATGCCTCCAATATTGCGGATGAATTACTTCCAGAACTTAGAAAAAGGGAAGAAAACAGCACGAATGGTTATGGACTGCAGCCAATGCAGACCCCGCATTATGTTTTTCTGGTTTTTGCCCCTGAACTGTGGGACAGCACGGACATGATGAAGTACTTGCTCTCGGGCAATGCTTCACTTGGAGTGACCAGCATTTTTACATCGGAAAAGATTGATGTTGCGCTGCCGCTGAATTGCCAGGCTATTCTGGAAATTAAGGACGGTAAGGGAATGGTTCGGAAAGATACTAATCAACTGTTAAGTCATTTAGCGGATTATTTTTCTGCCGATTCTCTGGATAAAAAAAATTCGGAGTTTTTTGCCCGTTCATTGTCTCCGCTCAGAATTAAGGAAGGTCAAAATAACAGCTATATCCCACCAATGGTTACTTTTCTGGAGAGCTTTGAGGTTGAGCAGGTAGAGGCTCTAAAGGTATTGGAGCGCTGGTCAAAAAACCAGGCTAACCGTACATTGTCCATTCCTCTTGGGCTCGGGGCAGGCGGTAAATTTCTTTTGTTCGATATGCACGAAAAAAGCTATGGTCCACATGGTCTAGTAGCCGGCACCACCGGATCGGGGAAAAGTGAGCTGCTTCAGTCTCTACTTTTGGGTCTGGCGGTAAATTATCATCCGCATGAGATTGCTTTTGTACTGATTGACTATAAGGGTGGAGGGATGGCTAATGCTTTTCTTGGGCTTCCACATCTGGTGGGAACAATCACCAATCTTGGTGGTAATCAGATCAATCGGGCCCTTGCCTCCATCAAAAGTGAGCTTTTGCGGAGACAGCGACTGTTCAGTGAAGCCGGAGTGACCAGCATTGATAATTACATCGTTCTTTATCGCAATAAGGAAGTTAACCTTCCCTTGCCGCATTTGATCATAGTGGTGGATGAGTTCGCGGAACTTAAATCAGATCAACCGGAATTTATGAAAGAGCTAGTCAGTGCGGCACGGGTCGGAAGAAGCTTGGGGATTCACTTAATATTGGCAACACAAAAGCCTTCTGGCGTAGTCGATGACCAGATCTGGAGTAATTCCAGATTTAAGTTATGTCTGAAGGTTCAGACACCTTCGGACAGTCAGGAGATGCTGAAACGCACGGAGGCAGCAGAGATCAAAGAAAAGGGCCGTGGATATTTGCAAGTTGGTAATAATGAGGTATTCACTTTGTTCCAATCCTCCTGGAGCGGAGCGCCTTATCAAGCAGGGGAGACAGATCAGGATGGAAGTCCCAAGATGGATATCGTTTCACTAAGTGGTGAACGCAGAGCCCTGATTCCGAAGGGGAAAAACAGTGATCATGCCTCGCAACTGAGTGAGCTGCAGGCTGTGGTTAATCATATAGCTGCCATTTCTGCTGAGCAATCGATCGGAGAGGCCTTTCAGCTATGGCTGCCTCCACTTCCGGAGACTATGACTTTAGCGGATGTTATGGATCAGAATCAGATCTGGGATGGGCAATCATGGAAGCAGCCAGATCAGAATCTTATTGCTACCGTTGGACGAATTGATAATCCGTCGGATCAGGAGCAATACAATCTGGATATAAATTTTAATCAGGATGGACATTTACTGGTTTATGGAGCGCCGAGCAGCGGTAAGACTACGCTGTTAAAGACAATTATCATGTCCCTCGCCTTGAAATATGAACCTGATTACGTTCATTTCTATATATTGGATTTTGGTACACGTACCTTGGGAGTATTCCACGAGCTTCCACATGTAGGGGATATTATTTTTCCAGAGGACGAACAAAAGCTTGGAAAACTGATCAGTTGGTTGTTGTCCCAATTGGATGAACGCAAACGTAAGTTTTCTCAGCTTGGAATCAGCAATTTGGTCTCGTACAGTGCGGCCACTGGAGAGAAGGTTCCTTACATTGTTATTCTGCTCGATAATTACACAGGATTCTCAGAAGCGTATGATGACTTTATCTTAGAGCTTTCCAAGTTGGTGCGTGAAGGCGGTAATTACGGGATATACTTCGTGTTCGCTGCCAATGCTGTAAACTCTTATCCTTACCGAATCAGCCAGAATATTAAGCAGGCTCTAGTATATCAAATGTCTGATAGATTGGATTATTCCAGTATTCTGGGCAGAACAGAAGGGATGGAGCCAACGAATACCGTAGGGCGCGGACTGCTCAAAGATAACCGGATTCTGGAATTTCATACCGCGCTTCCTGTGGATGGCAGCTCGGATGATCAGATTGCTGCCTCTCTCCGCCGGATTAGTTCGGAGATGAAAGCAGTGGCAGGAGTGAATAACCCTGTGGGGATTTCAGTGATCCCGGACAAGCTTTCACTGGCAGAGCTTCTGGAACGTGTGCCTAAGGAACAAGCGCAGGGGAATTATCTGGTACCGCTCGGGCTGGATTGGGATACTACACTTCCGGTAGAGATTAATGTAAAGCAGGTTAGCAATTTTGTAGTGTCTTATACTACTCAAAAGCATGTGGACTTTAGATTTAACGCCTTAATACAAGCTCTTGCTAAATCGGCAGGCGAAGTAAATATGGAATTCCATCTGTTTGACAGTGGTGTTGTCAGTATACCGAGTCTGAAAGCTAGTTCAACGATTACGCGCTATATGAGTACAGCTGAAGAATTTTTACAGCTCACACAATCCTTAGTGGATCAGCTTCAACTAAGGAAAAATGATGCCCGGCAAGCTTTTGCAGATGCCCAAAATCGTGAAGAATTTGACGAGGCGGAGTATATTCTGTCTAAGTATCCGCTTCTTGTCATTGTAATGCCTCATCTTAAGTCCGCTTTTGATCTGATGGAGAATGATTCACTGGATCATTTGGAGCGGATAGCGAGGTTTGGCGGTGGACTTGGTGTAATGCTGCTGGTCGGCAGCGATTCGTTTGAACTGAATCAAATGCAATTGGTCACTGATTTTGCGGGTGAACTGATTAACAGTGGGCATGCGTTGTTGTCCGATGGAAGACCCAACGATCATTTGTCTTATGCTCCACTACTCGAGAATATGGAATACCATGAGCTGAACGAGGTGTTGGACAATACTGAAGCGATGCTGCTAACTGAGGGGGCCATTTCACGCCTCAAAATGATTACAGAACTATAGATAAGCAGGTGAAGAAAGCGATGAAGCCGGCTCGTGAAATATTTGAATTGCATCCTTTAGAAATTATCTATTTGACTGCTTTGATAGGAGAAACTAGTTTTCCAGGTCTGGAAATCGATCTCAAAGACGAATCGGAGCGCAATTTACGCTCCCTAATGGATACTCAGATGAGGTCGCTGGAAGTGAAGGGATATTTAGAGGTTGATTTTGTGGGGCTCGCCAAAGTGAATGAAGTGCTTCATAGAGGTATCGCTATTGCATCCAGCTGCAAATCTTATTTTTGCCAGCTTATGCATACGAATCAGCAGACTTGCAAGGTCTTCTATTTTGTTCAGGATGAAGTTTGGTTTGAACTTGAGCATCAGCCGGAAAGTAACACCTATAAGCTTCAGGAGATTTATGCATTACATGAGCTGATGTATCAGGTCATTGAGAGAATCCCTTTAGTGTGGGAATTGAGCGATAAAGATAAATTACATAAAGCGATAAGTAAAGAAGTAGATCTTGAAACGTGGGTGGGGAAGTCTCTTCAAGCAGGTGCATTCATAACTTCCTTGGCAGAAATCCAATGCATTAACGAGGAGGCACAGGTGATTCGTGAACTGAACCTGTTGATTCATGAAGATCAAATGTGGCTGCTGCGTGGGGTGGAAGAAGACGCCAGTCAAACCACGCAATCCTTGTCTACAGTAGTAAATGAATTATGTAATTGGCTGCAAGAAGCTTAACAAATCTGGGGGATCAGACTATGTCAACTGCACTGACTACTTTTGTATTTAAAGGTGAAAGAGAGAAGTATTTGGATTTGGAAGTCTCTCTTTCTATTTCTACAGGGCAATGTATCGAGCTACTTAAGCAAGCCAACTGGCTTCCGGATAACTGGGAATTTAAATGTGAAGCCAGCCGTACGGGCGAAGAATGGATTGAGTTGGGGCCGCATGCTGTTCTCGCAGAGATTATACAAGGGGACGGAGCCATAGTTCGTATTTTACCCTATTGAGCTGGGAGATCGTAAAGGAGGATTCCTATGAAAAGCGTACACTTAGTCTGCTCACCTGAACTTATAATGCTGCTATCCAGGTCGCTGGAGCATGAGGGTTATGTAATTTCCGGTAAACATTCTACATTACATAGTTTTATAAGTGGTTTCAGTAGCAAGGAAGTCGATCCTTCATCCATTGTAATTATGGAGGGCGGCGCGGGTCTGGGCACACCGGTCAAGGCTGCGGATATTATCCGTTTCATGACACTGATCCGCAAATATCTTAAACATACGCGGCTGATTGTTCAGTTAGACCCGGCGCTGCAAACGGATATTGAATTTATACGGACCCTGGTAAATATGAACATACATGATCTTCAGTTCACTACGGAATTTCAGGGCGATGATCTTCTGAATTGGATCAAAGAGAAAAAAACTACAAGGGATTATTATCATATCCTGGGTAAAAAGAAAGGCCTTTTTTCTTCGTTTAAAGGCTCATCATCAAGAGCAGCTACTGACGCGGCAGTGGAAGAGATACCATCTGCTCCCCCGAGACCGGTGGAGTCGCTTACCCGTCCACAGCCAGTGGCCGGTTCCAGAACTGTAGCGGATGCCGCCAACAGGAGACCTTCCGTTGCTCCCCGCTCTTCAGCAGGGTCAACCCCGCCTAGACCTAAGCCTCCGGCCAGAAAGGAGACCCCGTCATTAGCCGAAGCGGAAACGCTGGAGAGTCTGGAACAATCTATTCCGGTAGAAGAGGAGTCGGCGCCAGCAGCGAGTGCGAGAATTCTAGGCAGCAATGTACCACTTGTCATCGGAGTTTGTGGTGTCGGAGGGGAAGAAGATGTAGGTGCGGCGGCATTTCTGCTGGCCGCGGGTCTGGCAGAACTGGGCTGGAAGCCTCTGGTATGCGGAGATGACAGGCCCGAAATCAGTTCGCTTGAACAGATTGTTTTTAAGGGTGAGAAAGAAGATTCGGTTTCTACCATGTTCGAATATGAAGGAGTCACTTTCTATCGCAGAGGGTATTCGTGGGATATTTCGGAGCTTTTGGCCAGTGAGTTCACGCATATCATTCTATGGGTGGATATCCATCGGGAGCGGAAGGGCACCAGCGGACTCGAGCTGTGGTGGAACTCGCAAATTCCTATTTTGGTAGGCAACGGGGCTATGTGGAAGTATGAACTGCTGAAAGAGAAGCTGAACACCCTTAATCCTTATGAGCGCAAGCGGTGTAGACTACTGCTGGAAAATGGACATCAGGAAGTATTACAAATGTTGAAAAAGGATTTTGCAGAAATTCAAACGACTCTGATGCCTGCACATCAAGATCCTTTGTATCCAGATAAAGCGGCTGTCGAATGGGTAATGAAGCTGCTGACCGTTCAGAAAAAGCTCTTTCGCAAGCAAACGCTGCTCTGGGGAATTGTTGGGACGGTCTTGTTTGTGACCTTGTTATTAATAGGCATAGGATTTTCATTTGTTCCGGAGAGCCGGTAATTATCAATCAGGAGGCTGGGTATGAATTCAGGTATGGTTAGGGGCATTGCTTTTGATTGCCATCGACTTCTCTCCCCTGCCCAGGAGTGCAGCGATAAGATGAGAGCGGCAATCACAGGAGTGTCTGATTATTGGGTAGATTTGGGTGGGGAAGAGTTTAAGCAGCATTGTGAGGAATGGATTAAGAAAATGAACGAATTTAAAGCTGCCATAGCCCAAATTGAATCAAATATGATGAAATATGCAGATAAATTGCAGGTGGAAGAAGAGAGAGCAGAGGCAGCCAGACTTAAGGAAGCTGAAAGACAAGCCTCCGAACGGGCAGCAGCGGCAGCGGCGGCCGCGGCCGCAAAATCGACAGGGAAAATTAAATAGGGATGGAAATGAGGTCTTGAAGTGGCAATACGTAAGCGGAAAAAAATACTGAGATATACGATCCTATCAGGTTGTCTTGTTGCCGTTGCCACATCCGGGGTATGGTTTGCAACTTATCGCCATTATAACGCTAAGCTGATCGACGAGCGGGCAGCTTACGAAGAACAGCTGAATGATAAAGATGAAGTTTTGCAGCGCTATATGGACCAATCCCAGACAGCCTATGTTCTGATATCTCCAAAGCTAGCTGGAGAGGTGATTACTACTGAGGATGTAATGGAAGAGAAGCTACCCAAATTCTCCTCACCAGATAATCTGATCAGTGAGTCTAAAGCGATTGTAGGCAAGTACTTGAAGATTGATGCATTGTCAGGCACAGCGGTAACTACTGAAATGGTACGTGATGAAGCGAGATTGGAGCCTTCAGAACGAAAAGAAGAGACTGAATATATTAAACTGCCGCTTCGGTTAACAAAAAAAGATGTCGTAGATATTCGGATAGTTTTCCCAAATGGCGAGGATTACATAGTCGTAGGAAAGAAGTCGCTGAAGGACGTAGATTTAGCGAATCAATATACATTTTTTAATGACAATGAAGAAGAAGCACAGCTCCTGCAAGCTGCCCTGGTGGATGCATACATAAATAACGCGGAGCTGTATATGAAACAGTACGTAGAACCAGAGCTTCAGCCTGAACCTGTAGTCAATTATGTTCCTAATCTGGATGTACTTGGAGTAATCAAGGATAATCCTTTCATTATAGATCAGGCCAAGTGGAGTCTTGCTGCCAATCTTCGTAAGGAATTGGAGAAACGGCTCGAAGTTATGGAGGATGAAGATAGAATTCGTGTGGGAGCACAGGCACCAAGCGGCAGTGGTGTGATCCAGAGAAAGGCTGTGCAAGGAGCGGCGGCAGCAGAGGAGGCTGCGAAAGTTGATGACAGCCAATCCGTGAACGGAGTGATAGATCGGACCAATCAAGCGCCGATCGATTCAAGCGCAGACCAGAGTTCAACGAGTGTGACGAATAAAGAAGCAGCCACAGATGACAGTCTGCTGGAAGGAGAGTGACCGATTTGCACATTGTTGTCGCAGGGGATTGCGAGAAGCACGATTTCATACTGACAGTGGCTATTCTGTTGAAAAGTTATTTTAACAACGATGTCATGATCATTTCGGATAACAGCAGGAATTATCAGTATTTTGAAGGCGAAGTGTCAGGTATAAAGATTGCTGATTCAACCGTAGCTGACAAACCGGATATCGTTCTGTATGACTGGCATCATGGGTATCCTGAGGGTCTTGAGGAGGAGATTATTGTCTTCGCGACCACCTATGACCGTCAGGCTATGGAGAACGTAGATATGTTGCTGGATCAGAAACGGATGCCTATTGTACTGCTTGTCATAGAAGAAGAATGCGGACTTGGGCTGAAGTATGTGGATAAATATTATCCGGTGATTACTTCGAAAATCAGTTACATCAGTAGTCCCGAGCGAAGAATTGATTGGGTCCATGATGGAAGGGTGGATCTTAAGGTAGATAAGGACTTTGCCGAAGCTGTAAACGACTTTTTGATTGAAATTTGCGATGTTCCAAAGCAAGACATCAAGAAGCTGTGGCAGTATGCAAGGAAACGGGGGTAGGTAATTGTGCTAGTGGCTTTCTGGGGACCTGCTCAAGGGCAGGGGAGAACAACTTCGAATATGGCAGCTGTTGCGGCTACCATAGCGCTAGATCATCATATCCGCGTGTTAATGACACATACGCATTTGGAGCAAGGGGTGCTTGAGCATTTGTTCTCACAGACAAGAACAACGCTTCAGTCTGCACAGACCACCGGCGGAATGGATGCGATTGAGAGATTAGTGCAGTGTGGAATGCTGACACCTGAAGGAATTAGAGATCATGCGGAGTCCATTCTTAAGGATCGGTTGGAACTGCTTAGGGGATCTATGAGTACTGAGAAACATGAGACAAAGCTCTTGCTTCCGCATATCTACAAGGATTATCGCAGGTTTTATGATTTGTTATTTGTGGACCTTTCCTCTGAAGATGATCCGGATGTTGTGTCTCTGGTTATGGAGCAGGCAGATTTGATTGTGGTTAACCTAAATCAGAATCAGGTAAGTCTGGATTCCTATTTTTTGAATAAAAACAAAGCTCCTGTGCCGAGTCATAAGCCAGTCCTCTATTGTATTGGGGCTTATGAGCGCAGCTCCAGGTTCAATAAAGAGAGAATTATTAAGTTGTATGAATTGAAGAAAAAAGCAGTAGGTGTTATCCCACATCATATTGGTTATATGGATGCTCAAAATGAACGGCGTTTTGTTCAGTTTCTATTGAAGGCAAGAGAGGCTAAATCCCGTTTTCTGGAGTTTAGTGAGGACGGAAACTTCACTGAGTCGGTACGACATATGGGACAGCTTATTCTCCGGATGCTGGAGATTTCTCCAGTATCGGAATTGGATGCTGCGAATGATTAATCTGATTCTGATCTTTGTAGTCCTGATAGCTATTGGAGTGTTCCTGTATTTATGGCTGGGCAGACGTAAGGATGCTGCTCCACCTTCCGTCCAACTGAAATATGATATGAATGAAATCGTGCTGTTTCTGAGAAGGGCATTTGAGGAGATTATAGCTGCGTCTCTTTATGAAGGAAGCCCAAGTGAGGAAGAATACAACCGTCGGAAGGCGCGGCGAAGGGAATTGCAGAAAGCGCTCCGAAGTTGCATGCACGGCGATCTATCCGCTAAGAAATACGTGAAGCTTTATATGAAGGATCTATTAGTTCAGACCTACGGTCTGGATGAAGGAAATGTAGATAAGATTATCAGCTTCGGCCATACGAATCGATTGACTTCACAGGATTGCTTCGATATCTTGCTTTATATTTTCAAAAAAGATCATGGACAGAATGCATTCAATGTAATAGTAAGCAAATATAGCCTGGATACACTGCAAAAACTGCCTGATGGATCTAAGGGGTATAAGATCACTGAAGAGCAGATTCGCCATATCTATCAGTCCGAGCAGCCGAGATTATCCATCCAGGACAAGATTGAAATTATTGTTCAGAGAGCTTATCAAATTTATAAGGGGCTCGGCGTTATTGATGAGCTTCGAGATCAGAACATCGACGGTGTCAATGGAGGGACAAGTGGCATGCCTCCTGATGTCGTGCAGACTACAGATTTTCTGGAATATACGAAGCAGCAGCATTTCATACCACAATCCTATGATGCAGTGTGGACTTTCTACCGCGGAAAGTCGCTTCACCTGGAATTCTTAAGTTTTGGTTCTGAGAAGGAGCTTAAGCGGGTTTGCCAAAATATCTATGGATTTGGTAACCCTGGGCAATTAAATGAATCCAAGGGTTATATCATCAACGATATGGCTGATGGCAGCCGGGTCGTGGTTGTGCGGCCCAAAATGGCTGAAAGCTGGGCTTTTTTTGTCCGCAAATTTAACGATTCGCTCGTGGAATTGGATCAGCAGATCCAAGATCAAGGGGCACAGCTTGCGATTGATATGCTTGTTTTTCTCATCCTGGGCCATCAGGTCACTGCCATCACTGGCAGACAGGGCTCGGGGAAAACAACGCTGCTTAAGGCACTGATCAAATATATTGATGCGAAGAATATCCGGATTCAGGAGACTTCCTTCGAGATCTGGGCGAGAAAAATGTATCCAGGTAAAAATATTTTATCCTTTAGAGAAACCCCCTCCGTTAGTGGGCAGGATGGGCTGGATGTGCAGAAAAAAACGGATGGTGCTGTGAATATCGTCGGTGAGGCGGCTACTCATAGTGTGGTCAGTTATGTGATTCAGGCAGCCCAGGTAGCTTCTGAATATACATTATTTACACACCACGGCAAAACACTGCCCAATTTGGTCAGCGCTTTGCGCAACAGTCTTATCGCATCGGGAGCCTTCAGTAATGAGAAAATTGCTGAGGTTCAGGTTGTTGAGGCGCTTGGCTTCAACGTCCACCTGGTACTGCGTGCTGGGAAAAGATATATCGAACGGATTACAGAGATTATCCCGGCAGATCCCCAGTTCGAATATCCTCAGAACTACAAGGATCCTGAGAATATTACGGACAAGCTGGATGCTTTTATGGATACCGTGACCGAATATTTTGGCCGGATGACAGATCGACGTTCCTATGATTATAAGGATGTCATTGTGTGGGAAGCCGGAGAATACGTGGCCAAACATCCGATCAGCAGCCGTAAAATCGATGAAATGCGCAAAAATATGGATGAAGAGGATGCATTACAATTCACTGCATTTCTTGAGAAGTATTGGGGGCAATCCGCATGAATCTGCAAAACATATTGTTGATTATTTTGGGAACCTCGGGAGTGCTACTGGTTGTCCTGCTTGTGCTGCTTAACATAGTGCAGCGTAAATTGAAGGGAACCCAATATCAAGAGCAAAGGCGACTAAAGGCACTGTTGCCAACGAGAACTAAGGAAAAAAGATGGTTGGAGCAGGCCCATAAAACTTATCCGGTACTTGATGAACTGCCATTAGTTAAGAAACTTCTTCACCGGATGCGTTCGCGTCTGACCTTGGTTCATGCAGGCAATGAAATCATGATCAGAAGTCGTGCGGCTGCGCTGACGCTAATGATTGTTGCTTGTATTCTGATCATTTCGTTGAGTTCATTTCTCTGGACTTCATCCTGGGTAAGCCGTGCGACTATTATGCTAGTCTCAGTTTATCTTGGAGGTGTCCTTAGCGATCTCTTCATTGGGCGTTTAGTGAAGCAGATGTTATATGACCAATCGTCCATGATTCTGGATATTCGCCATGAATATCATCAGACACATATGGTGCAAGTCAGCTTGGAGAATTCTGCGGAACGTTCGAAACCAATGGTAGCCGTGCATGCTCGGCAGATTGCTGGGATTCTGGCAGCGGTGGACCCGGAAGATGAACTGCAGAAATATTATGAGATTGCACCTAACCGTTATATGAAGCAACTAGCTGGAGTGAGTTACAAAATAGGTGAATATGGCGATGCGGATATCCATAAAGGGGAGCGTTCGATTTATCTATCGATGCTTGGCAATATCAGAGAAGAGATTCATATGGATATTAATCGCCGAGAGAGAATCGATCGTTTGTTATACGGTATTGTTTTTGTAGCCATTTCACCGGTATTCATGCTGGATCCAATCCGCAATTGGGCGGAGGGAATGTTTCCTATTGTATCTAATTACTACAATTCGGCCTGGGGGTTATATTCTTTAATCTTACTTTATATCACGTTCATAATATCGTTTATTGCCTTGCGGATTCTCAAGGGTGTGGATGAAGATACACAATCTATCAAAGATGAGGGTAAGTGGTTAAAACGGATTCTGAAGAAAAAATGGATCTTTAAATTGGTGGATCGAATCACGCCGGCAGAACATGAGCCTCTTCATTTCAAGGTAGCCGGCAAATTGAAGGATGCTAACTCTGGGTTGTCGCAACATGCCTTCTTTTTGCAGAAAACACTAGCGGCAGTAGTTATCTTTATGCTGATCGTATCGCTTCAATTTTCCATCCATGCCAATATCAAGCACAACATTTTGAACCCCAATAAGCAGATTACAACAGGGGGCAATCAGACGGAATCCCAGAAGATGTTGAGCGAGGAACGGTATGCCTTTGAGCAATCTCTGATTGGAGAACTGGTAGCGAAGGATATTACACCGGATCAGATGTTGTCCTACATTGAGGAGAAAGCTGAGAACAAGTCTTTTGTGCAGAACAGTCTGAATCAGAATACCTATGCTGCACAGTTAGTGAACAGGGTTGAACAATATCATGCGGAAATTTACAAATGGTATGAGCTGCTACTAGCCTTTGGGCTGGCGGTGGCCGGCTTCTATCTTCCTGACGCTTATTTAATCATTCGTACCCAGCTGCGAAAGTGGGAAATGCAGAATGAGGTGGATGGCTTCAACACGCTTTCAATGATGCTGTCTCAATTTCCGAATATCAGCGTGTACGAAATGATAGAGTGGCTGCATCGTTACAGCTACATTTTTGAGCGGCAGCTGCTGCGCTGCATGCTGGATTATGAGGCTGGAGGCTGGAGCGCCATTGAGAATCTGAAAGAGGACGCTCGGTTCGTTCCCCTTGAACGGCTCGCAGACCGCTTGCAGGTTGCAGCCGATCTGATTCCGGTGAAGAAAGCTTTTGATGATATGGATGCGGAGAGAGCATTCGCGATGGATCAGCGCAAGGAGCATTATGAGAAGGTCATCAGCAGGAAAAGTACACTGGGTAAAATGTTCGGGTTCTTGCCGATGCAGGCAACGTTCACCTTATATTTACTGCTTCCCTTCGTCTATATGGCCTTCCAGCAGCTGGGTGACCTGACTGTTGTAACTGGCAAAATGTGAAGGAGATACAGGTATGGAGAATATAGCAAGCTTTTTGAAAACAACGATATCGATTCTGATTACGCTGGCCATTATCTCAGCCGGACTGTTCCTGTGGGGCAAAACCCAACCTGTAGTCGAGCTGGCGAATAGCCAGGCGGCGGCACAGGCCAGGGAGCTTTCGGAGCAGCAATATTCCGCATTTGACAATCAGATTGTCAGCGGCTCCCAGATTCTCACGGCTTATCGGAGGTACGAGTCGCAGCAGGGATTTTGCCTATACGTAGAGAGACCTTATGTCAATGGTCAAGATGAGTCTGAGAGACAAATTAGCTTGAATCCAAGTGAAAAAGGTTATTGCCGTGCGTTCGATTATTCCAGTGGGAGTTTCAAAGAGGGACCTGATTCTAGAGGTGTAGATGTAGAAAAAATTTCGGATGCTTCAGGAAGATATTATATCAGTCCACAAGCTAGATATAGGGCGAAGCTGATAAAAGATAAAAATGAGCGGATTGCAGCTATTTATTTCGTAGCGGAGTAGATGCGTCAAGAGTAATAAAATAAAAACTAGCTTCAAATAAGGTGAGGAGGAAACATCATGGAGAATATCTCGACCGGACTTAAATGGGTTATTGGCATTATTGTTACTATTCTGATTATTGCCGCAGGCGTAAGTATTTATCTGGTTATCAACAACTACTTCATCCGCGCACAGGAACAGACTCTGGCCCAAACCCAGATGATTAATCAAGCGGAATTCAACAGCTATGATAACAAGGATGTATCCGGCCAAGATGTGATTAATGCGGCAATGCGGTATAAGGGGCGTCCGCAGTTCGCGATTAAGATTTATACAGGGGAGAATAGTGCTGAAGGATTCTATGCGGAGAATACGTATGGAGCTAAGTATGATGTTCCAACTTCTGGGACTGTAGATTTAACCAGTAAGGGAAAAGGAGATGAAGGTATTAGTATATCCGATATGATGGATATAGAAAAAGGTGAATATAACATTAATACGCTTGGGCGCTTCAAGGCTGAAATTTTCAGAGATAAGAACGAAGAGGTTAGGCTGATTGTATTTACACAGCCCAAATAAGGGGTAAGGAGAGCAAATATGGAGAATATTTCGACCGGACTTAAATGGGTTATCGGAATTATAGTGACTATTTTAATTGTGGCTGCGGGTGTCAGTATATATCTGATCATTAATAATTATTTCATCCGTGCCCAGGAGCAGACATTGGCCCAGACTCAGATGATCAATCAGGCGGAGTTCAATTCTTATGATAACAAGGATGTATCTGGTCAGGATGTGATTAACGCGGCAATGAGATATAAGGGGCGTCCGCAATTTTCCATTCTGATAAAGACTGGAGTAAATAAAACTGGTTTTTATGCGAAAAACACATATAAAACTTATTATGTGCCAGCGAAAGCGGCCAGTGGTGAAAACCCGGCATCAGAGCTTGATCTTGGAGACAAAAACAGTGGTGCTGATAACTATAGTGTATCAGCAATGCTCGACCAGAGCTCAAACAAGGATAATAGTGAAAACTGTAATGTCAATACGCTTTCTATTTTTAGAGCTACCTTACATAAGGACAAAAATGATGAGGTTCGGATCATTGAATTTAATCAGAATCCGGATCATAAATGAAAACCAGCACCCAATTCCTACTAACCCTCTTTGCTTGGATCTTGTTCGCTGTCGGCGGATTTACGTTTTTGCGGCTGGAGATGGAGAGTGCTGTTTCAAACAGGCACTATGAGCTGCCGACAGTTGCATCGGCACCTTACAAAGGGACCGGTGATTTGAACAAAATTAGCGGTGAGCAGGTCATCGGTATGATCCCTCCAGCACTGGAGGGGGAATATATTTTATATATCGATGGCATTGCAATTAATGAGGAAACGGACCTTACAGCAGTGGATTTGCGTGGAGTGCCTGATGCTGCTTATCAGTTAAGAGTCACGCGAACCGATGAGATGATTACGGAAATCTCTGCCACACGCTAGAAAGGAGGAGCTGCATGGCAGACGCGCTAAAAGGTGTAATTATAATTATTTTGCTGGCATTTGTGTTCGGAGTCTATCCGGCATTCCGTCAATCCGAAGTTGTAGAAAGGAATACTAAGCTCGCGGCCAATGCGGCTGTGGTGGAATTCGTGGATACTGTTCGTGCTAAAGGGTACGTGGATACTTCCGATTATGAGCTGTTTCTTCATTCGTTGGATGCTTCATATGGTGTTTTCAAAGTGCAAATGGAGTATTACAAAAAGAATTTACAGCCCTTATATACGAATCCTGATGATTATTCTACATTCCAGAACAGCTTTAGTGTCCGATATGACGGATATTTCAGCAAGGATATTTTGGAAATCTTATATCCGCGTTCAGGACCTTTACTGACTGCAGATGATCCAAGTAGAAGATTTACTATGCATGTGGGCGATCTGTTCAATGTCCGGCTAGAATCTGAAGGGACGACACTCGCCTCACGGATGCGATCGCTCTTGTTTCATAGTGAAATGATTCCGGTCAATTTGAAGTATGGGGGGATGGTACGAAGTGAAGCCCCTTAGTGTTGTGCTTGTTTTTCTAATTCTGGTCATTCCTCTTGTTCTTATGGGCGACACTCGAGAAGATCTCCGGGTCTTTAATCAGGACATGTATAAACGCTATTCGGATGATTTTCAAGCCGCAGTGGATGATGCTGGTGGTTATCTGTCACGACTGGAACAGCAGCCTACTACCACAGCAGTGCACTATGGGCGGGAACGCCAGTTGCAACTGGATCAGGATGTGCTAAGTGTTTTTTACAGTAATTTAGCTTTGAAATTTGGGCTGGAGAACAACCAGACTGAAATGAACAATTTAAAAATGCATATACCAGCACTGGTGATGTTTGGGTATAGCGGCTATACGTTGGTTACTCTGGACGACACGGCTAGTGATAGTGGGAAGGATGAACTTAAGCCTGTGAGTTGGCCTGAGCGTCCCTATTACTACAAGCTTCAGAACGGCAATTTGCTTTATTTCACTTTGGATGACAATGCGCGGGTGTATGATACTAGCTCTAATGAATTCTATGAGGGGGAGTATACAACCCTAGCGGCTGAGACCAATCTTAATCCTCTGACCTCTATAGAACTATTTCACGAAATCCGGCAGAGTACGATCACATCACTCGTTGAAAAAGACTTGGCAACAGCCATTAACAGACATTTAGAGCTGGTGAAACGAATGGGCTTGTCGATTCAGTTCACCCTTCCCCGTGGCTTGCAGGAGCAATCCATACAGGATGTAGGGATCATGGCTTTTATTCAAGGTTATCCGCTTCCTGGCGGAGAGCTGTTGGATGCTTATTCCTTAGGCAGCGGGGCGGTGATGCGACGAAAGGTTCTGGTAGGCACCCGGAATTCTGCAGGGAGACATATTGCTTACGGAGAAAGTTGTGTACCCTCGGGGGTTACTGTTATAGAAAGTCTGTTCGATCCAGAGGAGGCCGCGCGAAAAGGGTATTTTATTGAGGATTGTGCGGTTAGGTAACAGATATGGGAGTAAAAGATTGGTATGGAGAGAGAGTCATCGGATTCTAAAAAAGTTTCATTGTGGAGGAGTAAGAACATGAGGGATTTTAAATTAAAAAGTCTATCAGCAATTACTAGATTAGAGAAGGCAATAAGAGGCATGACTATAGTCATGTGCGTGTTGGCAAGCTTAGTGTTGTTAATCAATACAGTGGGAGCTGCAGGAACAGCTGCCAAAGCAGTGAACGTCATCATGGATGGGGAGAAATATCCACTGACAACCGGCCATCCCTATACAGAGAACGGGACGACGATGATTCCGTTCCGCATGATTTCGGGCAAACTTGGTACACAATCCAACTGGAACGCAGCTGCCAAGACGTTAACCCTGCAGCAAAAAGAAAACAAAATTGTGCTGACAGTAGGTTCTTCTTTTGCGAAAGTGAACGGGCAACCAGTAGCGCTTGGTGCTATGGTTGTACAAAAAGATGGAATGACGATGATTCCATTAACCGTTGTCTCTGATCTGTTATCCGCAGAAGTAGAGGTGGACGAGTTTACTCAAAGTGTGCATATTCACATGCCGGGTAAAGATTTAGGGGAGCTTGATTATTTTGGAAGGAAGATACGTACGACTATCCTACCTAAGAACTATAAAAATTATCCATACATTCTGGAAGACATCCCAAATGAAATGTACGAAATGAAAAATTCCATAACATTCTATGATCCCAAGGATGCAATGACCGGATCGCTAATGTATAGTAACAAAAAGATAACAAGTGAAGATATGGCCAAGATCATCAACCGTATGAAGATTGGGTATGATTTACGGTTGAATGTGGATTACAAAACGATTGATCCGGCAAGTTATGCAAAAGAATCCTTTAAGTACGAGAATCAGGCGATTTCTTACCGTGAGCAGAATATTAAAGAGTATGCCGAATGGGTGAAAAAGAACAAGATTCAAATAGAGGGATCAATCGATCCAGAGCCTTCAATGGTATATGATTCCGGTTTTGGTTGGTTCGTTCGATCCAAGTTCCGGTTTAGAATAAATAATTATACAGAGTATAAAGAATTGTTAAATGATACTTATCTCAAACTTGCTGATATCAGACTCTCTGGAAAATTAAAGAAGGGTGTCTGGTATGAAGGTTATGCTGATATAGCTATTTCTTCGAACTATTATGATGGTGCTGGCTATGATGGTGCTTACGGTGAAACTAAGAATTTAGATGGACTCTCCAGTTTGTTTGAAAATACTACCCTGCATGAAGTGAAGTGATGAAAGATGCGACGTAAATGTCTCCATTGCCTACTGTTTATTCTACTAGTTTCTTTGTTGCTTTCGCCTTTGACTAGTCTTGTTGAGGCTGTCCCATATGCCAAGTTTGAAAATGGGGGTTTTTTATATACAACTACTTCCAATGAAGCCACCTCAAGTATAAGGTTCCAAACAGTAGGCTGGTATATTCATACCGAGCCAACGTGTGCGTCCTCTGAAGCTTATGGAGGTGAAGTACAATGTGATCCTACCAAATTAGCAGCTAATAAACATTTTAAATTACAGGATAATGGTGGAGGACATGTGACTTCAGAAACTATTGCAGGAGGGATAGTGACTACAAATTTCAAGTGGACTGAAACCGAAGTGCTCCAGGCTATTAAACAAGCTAAAGCGGAACAAAATATTTCTGAAGGCACCCCGTTATACGCTAGCGCCATTATGCGGGTAGTGACGGGTCCCAGAAATAACCCCACCCAGGTTTCAGGACCCTTCCATACGCTATATCAAATAAAACATGCAGAGAGTTGGGCTCACCCCGAAGATTTTAGGCAATATTTCGATGTCGCTATAACCTTTAAAGGAAAAGACTATCCTGTTAATATGACTCTGAAGCTGTCGAACGGGACGGTGGTGAGGACTCAAGAAATAGGCAATTATAAAGCTGGCTATAATGTAATCAAATCTTTCCCCGAGACAGTTACCTATGGGGGGCAGACATATGCCATCACCAAATCCTGGCTTTCTCCGATCCTAAGGCCAGGTGAACAATTATATATTCAAAGTAAGGCTTCGAATGATCCTGCTGTGATTCAGCGTAATTTTAAGGTTTATGTAGGCGGAGTCAATATGGTAGCTAGCTACAAAAAAGACAATGACCCGCCTGAACCGGGGGAAGGCACAGGCGAGTGCACATACACCATTCAACCGCCAAACAAGATCGCTGCTCCGCAAACGTCATTTATGGAACCGGATGCGAACGGGGCAATTCTAGGTGATGATACAGCAAATGGACGCCATTTTGATGCACCGGTGGGAATCCCCACCTCTGAGAATCTATTTTCCAATGTGTGGGGAAAGAACTATTTGTTTGAACATACCTTCGCCAATATGGCAGGTCAGATTCGTTATTCCTGCAGTGTAAAAGTTACATATCCGACGAAGTGGGAGGAAGCGCAGCCGAATCTTCCAGGACCAAATGGAACATCGATTCCTCAAGCTCCGCTTCCTAAAACAGGGAAATTTGATAAGACCTATACCTTTGACTTGACTCCAAAAGAATATGTGTACTGGCAGGTAGATCAGTTAGCTGTTTATCAAATCGATCGTGCCCAGATGGAGAACTATGCGCTGCCTGGAGGAGAAGTCACTCTATATCCTAATAATTATGGTTCGCCGACGCTTGAGCTTACCAATAGTGCAGAAGTAGAAGACCATGTTGTTCCTCAAGATACGGGAGGGATAGAATTCAAGCCAGAAGTGGTAGATGGTGGAGACCACGAACCGGGTCCTAACGATGTTGATGATACAGACGTGCTCACAGACCTTGCGGAAATGCAGACCAAAGATCCTGAGGTGCAGAATGACCGACTAGTATTTAACGGGGAAACGATTATGGATGATACCGTTGCTAACAAGATCGGGCCCACTCCAGGGAGGATTCCTGATCCGCAAATCATCGGAGACGAGGTGCTTTACGAGGGCCAGTTGATGATCAATAGCGGTTTACTCAATCGGCAGAATACAACCAGCACGGGTACCATTTATTATACTATGCTGTCAGAGAATGTAGAGGGAAACGGAGATCAGGAATTTTTGATCTCTCCGATTAACTCCGTCACCGTGCATACACCGGTCGTCAACTACTCGCTCCTCCCTGACGATAACCGCCCATTCGATCAGCGGATGGTACCGGATATGACTAGGACGGTGCTGATCTTGGATCGGCCGTTCACCATACATTTTACGGAGAGTGGGCAGCATCTCAATATCCCTGGGTACGGCAACCGGGATTATGTCAAATACACGAAAAACAAGCGGATTCAATTTCCGTTTGGTGTGTTTCAAGGCAGCCAGTATTACCCAGAGAATGCCTGGATCTACATCCCTGTTGGAACACCGTCCATGACCTTTATTATGCCAACTTGGGTGAATGAAGGCGATTATACCATTCATACGCAGTCTTGGGCTATTAACGCCCCGTCAGATGGATCGGATCTTTGCGAGGTGAACTTGAACGGTAATTTGACGAATTACTGCGCTTCGGAGAGTTTTAATATTGGGGTCGTCGGCCGACTGTTCGATTTTCGGATCTGGGATATTGGGGATTTTCGGTTTGAGAAGGTGTTTCGAACGGGTGTCGGGACACTTGAGCATAGCAATGCGATGTATTATACCGGCGGAAATGATGAGAATGGCATACCGACCGCTCTAAGTGGACAAACACAGTGGCACCTACCGATCCGCAAGGGTTCTCATCCCACAGAGCAACGGACGGTACCGCATAATGGTTATTCCTTCCTGTTTGACTTCCGGACCATCGGGAACCTGTGGCAGCCGGGCGAGGGTATCAGGATCGAGCCAAGCTTCTATTTTATTCCGAAAACTGGAGGCACAGCGACACCTGTCGATCTGTACTATGATATCTCCGGTTCGAATAATAAAATGATCGGTGTCGGCTCCCCAAAGGACAAGCTGAGCTACACCCGGACCTACCGCTTGGCGGATGGCTTGCGGAATATATCGAGTGGTGAATTATCGACGGCAGCAAGCTACGAGTACAACTATATAATGACTCAAGCGGAGCGAGATAAGACGCCTTGGTTTAAGTTCTACAAACAGTATCAAAAGCGAAAAACCAAAATAGCTTACGGTTACGACATGGAAATACTGCCCTTTGAATCGCGAACTTTAGTCGGCCCGACCAACATCCCGGATGTAGTTAATCCGATCACAGCCGTCCGCAGCGTACAGCATTGGTACGGGGAGTATAACTTGCCGATTGCACCATACATCCTTCCAAAAGGAACAAACATTGTCACTCTGGCGAATCAATATGGAGGCGCATTAGATGGGCATGAGAAGGAGTTCATCACTGGTGGTTATATTCTGGTGAATTTCCAAATCTATACGACTAAAAATGGAGATGCAGACACTCGTATTTTAGGCTACAAGGCACCGATTGCGAACATGTGGGCGATTGAAGGTCAGATGACTGGGAGCACAGATGAAATGGGACAAACGTTCTCTTTTTCCTCTGGGGATATTATCCTATTCGAATCAGATTTCTCGGTACGTAATGACTATCAGGGACAGGGTAGATAGGGGTTTAAAAAAATAACTGATAAGAAAACCAGAGCTATAATAATGAACTTGAAGGATCTTATAGGTTTGAAAAGTATTTTTCGAGTTCATTTTTATATAAAAACAATCACTTAAAGGAGAGGTTAATAATGGCAGACAAAGTTACATTGAGTTACGAGGGATTGGCATCGCAGGCAAATACGGTTTTGAAACAAAAACAAGAGTACGATGCATTAATGAAAAAAATTATGACGACAGCAACGAATCTGAATAGTATTTGGGAGGATGCAGCAGCTAGAGATTTTGCCGAAAAGGTAAAAAGTATGCAGAAAACTTTCGATGCATTTGGCAAAGCGCTTGAGGACATTGGAACTCATATGAATAATGTATCTAAGAGTTATTCAGAACTTTCTAAAAATATTAAGAATGCTCAAAAAGGTTTCTAAGAATCTATCAATATTTTCTTTCAACAACATGAGCCCCACTACATAAGAAAGCAATTAGCTATGCAGAGTACTGCATAGCTAATTTTATTAGAAGCAAGCAGGGGGAAACACATGGCATCAACGAAGCTTACATTTAACGTAGATGAAGTCGAGCGCTTGCAGACGAAAATAAGACAGATAAGCCAGGATACCAACCGACTGTACCTCCAGTTGAAAGGCCAGGCTAGTAATTGGAGCGGTATCCCATTGGGATCTAGCCAAGTAAAGGCACAAGTGCTTATCAACGAACTGACCGTAGAAGCGGAAAAATTGGAAGACATCATTCGAGGTGCGATAAAAGGTGTTCAAGGCTCTCAGGATGAGAACAAGAGGCAGGCAAATCAACTCTTTCAGCAGCTCGGTGTTCTTGGCGGTATGTTCGAAAGGTTTGGGGGCGGAAGTGCAATTGGACAGTCTTCTATCCCGACGACGGCTCAGAAAGCGGTCACGAATCTCATCACTTCGGTTGCTACTCTGATGGGTTGGGATGAGTTGAATAGGGATCCTATGGTGCAGAAGCTCCAAGCAACTGTTAAAAATTCAGGACTGGGAACGATCGACTCCATAGCCGCGCAAAGCAAGCTGAAGGATATCTTCCTGGCACGGGATCAAATCGCAAAGGCGCAGACAGCCTATGAGGTATATCAGGCGTTTGGAAATCGGACTCAAATGGACGCAATGCATAAGCTAGCGGAAGACGCACGCAAGAAGCTGGAATCCTTGGGTATAGACAAAGTCCAGTACCAGGCGGGCAAGGATCTCAGCGCTTATTTCAAACAGCCAGCGATTAAGGCGTGTGATTATGATCCGTCGATTACGAACCAAAGTGTGCCTCTGTTGGAGAATGAGAAATATGCGTTTCTGCTGCGAATGTCAACGGAAGAAGGGATGAAGGGGGAGTGGGCGAAGCAACAATTGGAGCTCATGAAGCCGCAGGCTACGATAGGACCCGTTGACCCGTATAACGCGGTGTCGGAAGCAGACATTTTAAATCGAAAAGATCCTGAGGTCATCAAGCGATTGCAGGGTACATACTGGTTCGAATTGTCGATAGAGGAGCAGGATCGGAGATATGCAGAGATAAAGGCTTATTATGAGAAGAGTGAGAAGGAAGCGGCGGATAAAAACCGCCGACTAAGCAGTGGCGTTGGAAACCAGACGATTGCCAATATTTTAGAGGGTGGAAGTAGTATCCTGACCCATGCCATCGATACGGCGTCGTTTGGAATGGCAGGAACGATCACCGATTGGATTGTAGGACCGAAACCAAAGGGTTATGTAGATCCTATGGACGATCCGTACGGGAAAAAGGCTGGGCAATTTGCAGGGCAACTAATCAGCATAGGACTACCGTTCAAGTATTTAAAAGCAGTAAAGACCCCAGGCATGCTAGGGAAATTCTCACCAACTTTATTGAAATCGATGGTATCGGGTGCAATCAGTGGTACGATAGGAGAAGCATTTGATACCATTAATGATTATCGGGATGATGGAAAGCAAAGCTTGGGTGAACGGATAGGTGCGATTGGTATCAATACCGTGATTGCAGGTGCGGGAGATGTAGCGATCAGGGCGGGAAGCAAAGTACTTACAAGTACGATGAGATTTGTGAGTGGGAAGCTGTCGAAGATAAAGGTACCCAATCTTGAAGAGATCAAAAAGAATATATTGGAGAACATTTGGAAAAGTAAAGCCGCCCGAGAAACCTCAAATTACGGCGAGTATTTAAAGAAAGAGAAGGAATTACTTAAAGAGATAGAGAAGAAAAGGGTTCTTGAGGGGACGGGTGAAGTTCTAAAGATTAAACTTACCGAACCTTCTTTACCAAAGGGTAGCAAACCTAAAGGGAATTATGGAGAAGGAGATTCCCATGGAATAAAGAAACAAAATGAAACATCCGATGTATTGGCTGATAATGGCTATGACATTAAGATGCTAGATGAAATTGATGGTGGGAATGGTCATGGCATTGCAGACGGGTCAAATCCAGATTTTCTAATCGAAGGAAATGTATTTGATTGTTATGCACCAAAACTAGATGGAAAGGTACAAAGTATAATTAAAGAAATAGCAGGAAAGACGAAGAAACAGTC
>RCUU01000364.1_pt1 | contig 25848 bp, 18 predicted proteins | sample 2166211 | NCBI WGS metagenome assembly RCUU01 (sample SAMN09932620, study PRJNA488358) | compost metagenome | feature: garden; material: soil; isolation source: compost soil in phenylacetic acid-enriched culture | place: Germany: Experimental Botanical Garden Goettingen | collected 2016-01-27
TCCCTTCTGTTCGGAATCCCATTGGGGCTAACACAGCAAAACAACCCCATTAATTAACTTGATTATTTAGACCCGCGATTCCCCGGTTTTCCAATACGCAGTCTCGATCCCCGAGATTTCGCACGGCCGTCTGCCGTTACTGTATTGGCGGATGAAGGAGACCGCCCGCTCGATGGTCAGATCCCCCCCCGTATCCGTTCTCCTACAAGGCGGCGAAGTAGGCGTCGAAATCCACCTTCCCCTCGCCCAACGGAACCTCCTGGAATATGGCTCCGGAGCTTACAAGCTCTGCAATCTGTTGATGATCCAGCGGCTGGTACCCGACGGCACCGTACACATTCCTCGGATCGACCGGCTGAAGTCGGATGCCGTCCTTCACATGGGTGTGGACGATATAGTCCTTCAGCAGGTGTACACTATGCACCGGGTCATCCCCTGTTACCATCACCATGTTGGTCCACCCTTATTTCGCGCAAGGTAACGTAATTCCTTCATGGATCGCCCGGTCGGCCAGGAGAGCGATATCCATCGCCCGGCATGCATCCTCCATTGTCGGTATAGCGGGCAAGTTGTTCTCCAGCATGGACAGGAAATAGTCCAGTTGGGCACCCGTAGGCTTCACGGAGAAGTCCATATTGATCTGCCGGACCGTTCCTTTCCGGTAGTCTTCGACCTCGACCAGATTTCCCAAATGCTGATCCTCTCGCGGTCGATCGTTCTTGTAGATGATGCGGATCCGGCCTGCCGGTCCGATGAATTCCTTCCGGTTATCAGTCGGAAGCCCCTTGCCCCACCCCGTCTCAAAGTAGCCGATGGAGCCGTCCGACAGACGGAGGGTCATGAGTCCGTAATTGTAAGTGTACGGCGGGACTTCTTCATAGAGACGCTGCCCGATCCCGTTGACACTTACCACGTCCGCCCCTGTAGCCCAACGCATCACATCGATATAATGGACGCCGCAATCCACGATCGGCGAGACGTCCCGGAGCAGGGACAACTGGGAATCCCAATTTTTGGAGGGCTTCAATTGGGATAACCGGATGACCAAGGGGAAGCCGATGGCGCCCTCCCGGATCATCTTCATAACCGCCTGATACGTGGTGTTATGGCGAAGGATGTGACCGATCAGCACCTTGGTTTTAGCTCCACGGGCCAGCTTCATGAATTCCTGTGTTTCCCGTGCATTGCCCGCCATCGGCTTCTCGCATAGGATATGCTTCCCTGCAGCGAGACAATCTTTTGCGATCTCCAGATGGGAGGACGGGTACGTGGCGATAATGACCAGATCCACATCGTCACGCTCGATCAAGGTCCGGTAATCCGTGCTCCAACACTCGGCTCCGTATTGGCTTGCCACTAAGGAGGCCCTGTCCCGGTTCCAATCCGCCACGCCGATCAACCGGACCCGCTCCTGTCGTGATATCGCGTCCAAGTGGAGAGAGCCCATATAACCACATCCTATCACGACCGCCCCGTACCTTTTCATGATGCATCCATCCTATCCTTCTCACTCGCGGAGGTTATTTTATGTTGATCCAAGCTCCTTGTTGGGAAAAGCCGAAGTCTCCCTACAGTGTCTAGTCTTCTTGTGCATTGATGACTTACCATTCTTCATGCATATCCTTCTCTTACATTTGTATAATACCGAATTACTACAGAATAACTTTCGTCTTGTTATGACACCTTGTTACTACCTTTATTATATAAGAATTATGGATGGTTTTATTTAGCTAAGAAAGTTACTTTTTGCACGATTCCGTTATTCCATCTAATTCTATGTAAGGGAGCTGTCCCGCTATGCCCCCCCTCTCTCCAACACCCGCTCCGCAAGCGCGTCCCCTTCCAGGAGTGGACTCCCTTCATCCATTATGCGCAGTTCCAGACGCTCGCGCCTCGCTTGTTCCCGGGAAGGAGGCTGTACAATTTCGAGCTGCTCTATGTGTGCCACGGCCAATTGTCCGTTGCGATGGAGGAGCGAACCTACACGGTGTTACCCGGCAGCTTATCGTTCTACCTTCCGGCGTCTACCACCGGAATGCGACGGAGGCTGATCCGACCACCAAACTGATCGGACTCCATTTTGACTTCTTCGGGGAATTGAACATCAACAGGGAAGAGGATATGGTGATTCTGGAGGAGGGGGTAATGGAAGGAAAAATTGCGGTGGAGGCAGTGGAAGAGAGCTGTTCCCCATTGTCGGAGGAGCGGTATATCACCCTTCCCACGATTGCGTGCAATTCATGGAGCAATGCCATTCTTGCGGAACGTCTCGGAATGAGCGAGGACTACACCTCCAAGCTCTTCCGCCAGATTGTAGGGATTCCACCTGGAGAATAGGTGCGCTCCGTCCGGCACCGGGAGACCCGCAAGCTGTTGCAGGAGACCGATTGGCCAATTGAACGGATCGGAGAACTCGTCGGTTACCCGGACATCCACTACTTCAGCCGGGTGTTTTACCGCCGCCGAGAGAATCTCTCCACGAGGTTACCGGAAGTTGTCGCGAGTGCTGTAACCTGACGATTCAGGTAACTAGTTCTTATCGTTCGATAATTTTATCCAAATGATTTCAAGCGTTTGTCTAGTTCGAAGAAAAAACGCAAATAGCGTTCCCGCTTCATTAATGATTTCCAATTGAATTCGAGAAGATTAGGATCTACAGCAGCCTCGACATTCTAGATGACCAGGGCAAAAATGTCGTTATTCTGCAATTTTTCACGGTGAATTGCAGTAGGTAGAAGCACAGAACTTAAAATCTTGCGGTACGTGAGTACCGTACGGGTTCGCCCCCCGCCCTCAGCATCCTTGATTTATAAGGTTTTTTTCGAGTTCTCTCCTTTTTCATTTGTGTCTGATATGGACCTTGGTACTTTTCATTATTTTCATATACATGTAACAATTGAATATGGAGATCATATATTTCTTTGTATGTCACAATAACACCCCATAGCAACTAAAAAAAATAATTTTCAGAATCTTATATTCATCTAGTTCTACCTACTCGAATTAACAAAAAAAGCAACTCCCTTATTGGCAAGTCGCTTTTAAAACACTCTATAGTGAATCTTTAGTTATTATCTAAGACCCTAGCGCTTCGCCTTATAAAACTCATGATAAAGCTTCATCAGCGCCCTTTTTTCTATTCTCGAAACATAACTCCGCGAGATCCCTAACTCCTTGGCAATCTCCCGCTGCGTTCGTTCTTCCCCACCTGTATCCAATCCAAACCGCCCAACCACAACTTCCTTTTCACGATCATCCAGAATATCCAGATTGCGATATATCTTGCTCTTCTCAATCTTCAAATCGACTTCTTTAATGACATCATCAGCCTCAGAGCCGAGGATATCGATAAGTGTAATTTCATTACCTTCCTTGTCTGTCCCAATCGGATCGTGCAGAGATACATCTTTTCGAGTCTTCTTCAAAGATCTCAGATGCATCAGGATTTCGTTTTCAATACAACGGGCAGCAAAAGTGGCTAGCTTTGTCCCTTTGTTCGGGCGATAGCTCTCGATAGCTTTAATCAAGCCAATCGTGCCGATGGAGATTAAATCCTCCATGTCCTCTCCGGTGTTATCGAATTTTTTGAGGTTATGGACACGATGCGATGTCATTTTGACCGTACTACATCCCATGTAAGAGATAATCGCTCCACCAGATTCACTGAGAATGATAAACGAGACGGCGATTGGAATCAGTAACCACTCAACGAACTCAACTTTTTTCAACATAACTAAGGTCCAGCAAAGCAAATAAAAACGGAACTGCTGCTTTAGATAACCAGTCATTCCGTTTTTTCACCTTTATAATCCCCTACTCATAGTAACAGGGTTTATATCAAAAATTCCGACTTGAGAAATCGATTTTGAAATCCCCACTAATAACTTAACACAAGTAAATAAGCACAGATCTAGATTATAAGAATTTAAGCCTTGGTGACGAATTTTGTTCTCATATTATGATTCAGCATTGTTTCCATACTCCACATGTGTGGACTAAGCATTATTGATAACATCAAAATAGATGCAGGAGTATTCACCTTAGTTATCTATTTTTTCGTTGGAGTCCAAGTGCCTATTCCGTTTCCCGGGCATGCAACTACTAACCATAAATTATCAAAAAGAACTCCTGATTGCCAACACTCATACTTTTCATGAAACCCGTTAATAAAAAGAATCAAACCGGATTTCAATGTGATGAATAATGTGGAGATATTTCACCAATTCTTATTTGAGTTACTTTCTGACGTCTTATTTTGTATAAATTCCAGTATTCCTCTTCTTCAGTCATATCTATCATTTCGAGTTCTGAATCCGGAAATAAACCCGTAGTGTTTGGGTAAATTGACCATTTAGATTCAACATTCAAATAAACAAAATCTTCATCGCTATTCCTGTCATAATGAGTAAAGTAAATTTTTGTTGTCGCGGGAAATAATCCAAATTGTATCCCATCAACACTCGAACCCACAAATAAGTGGTGGAGTGTCTCTTCAGCAATTAGCCTTTCCTCGTTGTTCATTCTAAAACACCTCAATTAAAATTGAACGCCAATTTCCTTCTGAATTATTAGAGAACCACGATTCAATTCCTTAACTAAGAATTTGTCATTCAGCACATTCTTGATTCGACTTAACGCCTCATTTGAAACAATGCTGAATGGTTCTGACGATGGTTGCTCACCGTCTAGGACTTCCTTATAACTTGTCGGAGCCCCTAATTCATGATAGGTCTGAATTGTGTTTACTTCAAAAGAGTTCCATATCTTTTCAGAAATATTAAGTAGAGGCACTAACTTCGTACTATCGTACTTCAAATATTTATCATCTACGAAGATGTCATCTTCAGGAAGAATCAAATGCAAAACAATTTCGTTTGATTCGTACATCCAATATAAACGAAGATGTCTGAACAAATCCGACTCAAGAAGAATTTGTTTATAGTCATGCTTTACATGCTGGTCAAATCCCAGCTTGAATTTCTTTGCAAGTTTAGATGTATTCCATTTTATTATCTCTTCTAGCGTGTTTTCCTCTGACATCGAATAACCCGACATAAATGGAAATTGGCTAAATATTATGTTGTAAATCTCACTGACAAAACTTTCATTGTACGTTGAAAACGGAAAAGAATAATGTACTGAAAAATATGGTGGCATTGAAGCAACTCCTATTTGTTATTGTACTTTATACAATTTTACTATTTTTATAAAATTCCTCTTTTTGGGACGAGAAGTTTCTAATGTATCTAGAAAGATAAACCATCTTTAGTATGTCCACTTGACGCGGAGCCTCTAAGGGCACGATTACTTGCGAATAGCGGCCAACCACAAGTGAGTCGCCTGGCATCAGCCTATCGTCCCCACTTCTCCACGTAAAGTTATTCAATGAGGCTTATTCATGCTTCTTCCATTTTAGGGAAATTCTCATCAAAGAATGAATCATCATCAATGATATCCGTATATTTTTCAATTCCTTCGATAAGGTCTTCCGTATCTATATCTTCTGTTAACACAATATTTTTCTGCTTTCATTATCCACCTTGAACACCTGGATGTACAAATACCTATTCCATGTTCAGCCCTTCCGCAGCTGTTGCAACAGCTTGCGTACTATGGCGTCTGCTGACTCCTGTGCGTTCAGTCTACTTTCTCAAGCAGGTTTACGAAGTGACTTCGCCTTCCGCACAGATCTCCCTTGGTAAGAATGCTATCTTTCTCTCCATCTATCTGCTCCATTTACTCTCGTACGCCTTTGGCAGTATCGACTTTGGTTTGTTATGCAACCTCATCCAGCCTACGTTAGCCTTATATGAAGTTCGTGTTCCTCAGACCGGAGATTTGCCGCTGGCTTCCTTCAGATTCCACCTCGCGATGGACACCCTTGCCTTAAGCTAATGGCTACTACTGCCTTCGCCATTCGGGACTTCAACCCTATAGATAGCGCCCATGCTGGGCGCACATAAAAAAAGACCTAGGAGATTGCCTCCAAGGTCATTGAGTTTACTGATTCCTCAATTCATCAAACAATGCTTTTCCACAATGCATAGGCTTTGCCCAAGTGTCTATTGGCAAGTTATACATCTTATAAAATCTTACTCTTTTTTCTTCAAACGCTTTCTTGCTTTTTGCTAATACCAAATCATTCGCCAAATCAATAACTGCTTTCAACCTCATGTCTATAATTTGCATATTGAGCTTTATAGAGACCCCTTCACATATTTGTAGTGCTTTTTGGAATGTGTCTATTGGATTCGTGACGGCGAATCGAATTGATATTTCTTCAACAACTCTATTTGCTTCAATTGATCCTGCATCGATTTCTATCTCAATTATGCAAGAGCCATCAGCGAAAACGAAATAACATTCAGGATCACTGCCTTGTGACATATCTTTTGGAGTGTAGGGCTTAACAAATGGGAACGAAGCGATTAAGGAGCTAACCTCTCCGAAGTTTAACTTGTTCGTCCCGTTGACTACCAAGAGCTCATCGTCAAACATAATTTCATTGCCTGTTGGTACTAAAAGTAAGTTATAGCACTCCAATCCCAAGCCAATCACCATTCCTAATTTCCATAGTAATAACCATCCAAAAGTTGCTTCCTCGTAATTCCGCGTGCATTTATTTCCTGTTCTGTTAAAGTTCTTGTTGGTATATTTTCTATTCCTGCTTGTTTAGCTGCTCGCACTCTATGATGGCCGTCCACGATGAGTTTCTTGCCATTGATTTCAAATATCTCAACAGGGTCGCCAGTCCATCCGTTTTTCTTCATACCTTCAGTTAACTTTTTGAGTTGGGATTTAGTGATTGCATCCCCTGTCCCCTCTAAGTCCCAAACTCTCGTCAAATTACAATTCGTATTATGCACCCAAATTCCGATATCCGTTACATAATAGGTATGATAGTCTGCAACCGTAAAATTGTAAACCGTGACATTCTCTTCAAGTTTAATAAACTCAACCTTATCAATTGTCAGATTGCTTCCGTCAGCCTTTTGGAGTTTGTCACGTGCCTGAAGCTCATCCGCGAAGACCCAGCCTTTCTCCTCTACCCAGAACGGATGGTTATTTGTCGTCTCGATGATTTGCTCCCCAACGTACAACTTAATAATATCATCACGTTGGTTACGGTATAAACCTGTTACTTCTTTGTAAGCCAATTCTCCATCCGAGTTATTCTCATCCTTGGAAAGAACCTTATCTCCGACTTCAATGTCTTCGATATTCTTCTCCCCTTCGTCTGTTTGAACCTTTGTCCCCGCTATAAAGCAGTTACAACCAGACTTTTTGGAACCTCCCGCTCGGCCGCTTAGACCACCTGCCATGCCTGCAGCATACATCATAACATATGCCGCCTCTTGTGATTCATAATACGCATTCACTAACTGATCGCTCGCCCAATCAGACCTGCCAGCACTATTCGTATACGCACTTGTCCCTGTTAATAAGCCATACAAGTAATTATATTGATTCTCATCCATGATACTGTCAAAGCCGTAGCGTTCCATTATTTTTGTTTTGTATGCGTTAAAATATTTACTGTCTTTACTGATAGAACTCGCTTCGCTCAGCAATTGTTTTAATTCTTGAACGTCATAAGTATCCTTTGCAAAATGTCCGCTCGGGTCAGTATATCTCAACGGATTATTATGCACATACGTATACAAATTCTGACTCAGCGGATTATCAATCTGCCCCTCATACGTATCCTCATTTAAAAACCGCCCCATACTCGGATCATAATATCGTGCACGCAGATAATAAAAACCAGTCTCTTCATCATACACTTCCCCTGTGTACTTGAATGGGTTTGGCGTTTCTTCTTTTTGGCTGGTAATGTTGCCCCACACATCGTAGGCGTAGCTATTCACTATAGCACCACTCGTATCTACCATCTGTACTACATCGCCGTGACCATTGTACAGATAATAGTAATCTTTACTAGCGGTCTTGTCTTTCTTCACCAGTACTCGGTCGCCTCGGACATACGTGGATTTCTGCACGATATTATTCCCATTTAACTTTTCTTCCGTAATAACCTGTCCATTAAAATCATAGTTTACTTGCGTATGCGTGCTACCTTTGCTCTTTACCGCACGAAGTCCGTCAGCATAGTACTCGAACCTCGTCTCGCTTCTGTTCTTCGTTACGGATGTTAACGTATTCCACAAGTCATAACTATAGCTAGTATCCTCAAAAGAAGCTACTGGATCACTCACACTTTGTTCCATCGTCAAGCGGTTACCACGTACATCATACGTATACGTATCACGCCCCCCACCCGGATGTACTGTTGCTATTAAGCGATTCAACGCATCATACGCAAAAGTTGTCGTTTGTTCCGTTCCATCTTTTTTCGTTTCCTTGACCGAGATCACATTTCCGTTATTATCATACCCGTATACATATCTAGAAAGTACACTACTTCCCTTTTGGTTCGTAATGCTCTCGACCCAGTTCAGCGCTTTGTTATACGTATACGCTGTCTGGAGCACACTGCCGTCCGTCAGAGTCGGATAGGTAATGAACTTCACTAGGTTATTGGCAGTATAACCGTATTGAACATTGGCTGCTGATGCACTGTCCACTACAGAACTTCCGTTTATCTGCACTTTGTCCAATCTGGTTTTGTTGTATTGGTAGTTTACATAAAAGCCTAAGTAGCTATCATTCAGTTGTGTCATTCGACCAAGCGCGTCCCGCTGGTTCAGTATATAAGCAGAGTGGGCAGCTACCCCAGATGGATAGACCGTACCGCTCATACTCCGTACCTGATTCAAACTGTTCACGCGACTGCTCTGCACAGCCTTCATAGTTCCATTGAGATAGGTTTTAGTAGTCTGCAAATTCGGCGAGCCATCGCTATGTATCACTTCAGTTTTCTGTGTCTGAGGTACATTGTTGATATTACCACTGACCGTACTTGATTTGAGCCCACCAATTTCGTCATAGTTGTATCCGAACACACTGCCGTTACGATCGGTTTTGCTGGTTAGTTGCCCTAATGCATTATAGGATAAACTTTCACTTTGAGAAGCCCCGTCCAACTTACTCGTCAATAACCCAACTTCGTTATAGTACTTGGTATTCAGTGTTTGCTCTGTTCCACCTTTAGCTTGCACCGTAACTTTCGCTAACTGGCCATTCCCATCGTACATATAGCGTGTGCGCTGGTTCAATGCATCGTAGACGGAGGTGAGACGATTCAGTGCATCGTAGCTATACGATGTTGTGACACCCGCTTCGTTCAGATGATTCGCAGGATCCGTGTAGCCAATCACGTTACCATTAATATCGTACCGATAACTTTCCGTTAAAGGCTGTGATTGACTCGGCCAGTCTTTATAGGTCTTCATATTAATTGGCTGGCCCCATGGATCATAAATAGTTTCCAAGTAATTCAATCGTTCTTGAGTATCGGCAGCAACCATGTAACTTTCTGTCTTGCGCTGTTTAAGATTATGATCCGTTACATATAGATTGTTATTAGCATCTGTTGCACGGTTCTGCCTTCCCCATGCATCGTAACTAGCCGTAATCTCATTGCCTAGCGTATCCTTTTGATAGGTCGGTCGTCCCTGATCATCATAATGGTAATGGGTGAAGACCCATTTGCCCACGTTATCGTCATAAAGCTCATCCATTAGGGCTAGACCCAATCCGTTATAATATACAGCAGAATTGGTTTGAACCTTGCTGTTATTAGAGAGCTGAGTAACGGTTTTGATGGTATTCACTTTTAAGGTATACGTTCCTGCATTCTCCGAATCAAAGTTTGAGGAAGTCTGATTATAATAATTGTAATCGATAACCTCTCTCGAGGTTTCTCCATTGCTATTTGTTCGAATCGGATGTGTTTCTTTTTTTAGACGACCTGCTGCATCATATTCATACGTCGTAGTCTGATCGTTGCCATCACTTTGACTTTTCAGCAAACCCGTTCCCAAATCGTAGCTCATCTTGGTCTTCACAATTTTCTGGTCAGACTTCCCGATGTTGAACCACTGCTGTTGTTCTGTCGGGTAAGCATAATGATTCTCAGATCCGTATATCGATACGGTTTTAGACACCAATTGTCCTTTTGCCGTCTTTTCAGCCGTCCATTGGGAGATTCCGCCCAAGGTATCGCGGTTATCATAACTATATATGGTTTGCTCACCCAATGCGTCGTTCGTTACCGTCGATAGTCTTCCCTTGTCGGTATAGGTGTATCGTTCAATTGATGGGGCCGGGTCGGATTCATTCTGGTACCAAGACCTAGACTCCTCTAATTGATATTTCGGTTCATAGCTTATCGTAGTCGTATAGTGTTGCTTTAGATTTGAATTGTTAATTTGTTCCGACGTTAATGGTTTGGTTTGGGTACTGACCTTTCCCCAATTTGTATATGTTGTTTCTGCATACAAATGATTAGCACCGGCCTCGCTATCCCCAACACCATACTCGGAAATCGTTGTTTTCGTGGGGAAAAGCTCGAAGAGACCATCAAATGCTGTATTCGTAACGACCTTGCGCTCCCCATTAGCTGCTTGCGTGTCGGTAGATAGCAATTTTCCTTTACCATCAAAATTCCGGGTGATTTTAAAGTTGTTGGCCGCCGTATCGCTTTTTAAAGTAACCGTGCTGCTATAGCGATTATTTTGCTGTAGATAAGGCGGATAATACGTCGGAAATCCAGTATAGTCACCTGTATACGTATACTGAAGCCAATTATATTTTTTTGGACCTGTTCTATCCACCCTTGATAAGAGTCGAAATTGATGAAGGGTTTGATCTTCACCTATATTTCTGGAAACCCGTTCATACGTATACTCTATTTTTGATTTAGGATATATAACTTCTTTTAGCAACGTATGATAGTTTTGATTTCTTGCACCCGGATAATCACTCCATGTTTGATAAAATGCAGTTCCTTCCTCATAGTCGAAGTAGGTTTTGTCCCCATTCTGATCTGTAACAGACCATAGTACAGGCAAATAGACTTGGAGTTCATTCACTTGCACAAGTTTTCTACCTTTAGTCAAGATGACCTTTTGGACTTCAGTTCCATTTTGCTTAACTCGAATCGTCACATTTTCACCGTTAAATATCTCTTGTGTATTAAGATTATCTTCATATTCAAAAGTAATCTCACGGCCCACTGTATCTGTAATTGAAGTGATAAGAACAGATCGGATACCATCAATATCTGTTATCCGATGCTTAAAGTTAATTGTATTTCCAAAGCGGTCTACAATCCCGATAAGTGCTCCATAAAAAGAAAAATACTCTCGTCTCTTATCCTCGAATTCAACGTAGTACCAGGAATCTTCCTCTCCGTTATTAAATTCATGGTACTCATTGTTATAGACAAAACGCATGTTTTTTTGTTTGTAATTCAGGAGATGTGTGTAATTTGTAAATTCATCAATATTTTGTTCTGGATAAGTGATTGCGGCATACACCCCACCTTTCCCGTCATGATAATAACGATAATCGCCAATTTTTTCGATCGAAGGAAACTGAAAGGACCAACCTACCCCTAAACTATTCATCTTGAAATAATGGTCATATCTATCTGTGTAAGTATAATTACCTGAAGTACTATATGCTCTTTCAAAAGAATGTCCTTGATTGGAGCTGTACATAATCCCAATATCCAAATCTAGGCTATCTCGGCCGGGTAAATGAATTTGATTCTCTTTCCACGTCAATGATCCGGAAACAGGATCAATCACTTCATCAGTAGTATTACGATCTCCAAATTGAGGTTTGTTGGTTTGATTAAGCTGAGCACGAACAACTAGTCCGTCAAATATGCCAGCGACCCTCATATCAAAAGCAGTCACCGTTGAAGCCGCGATTTTCAATTTATCTGGAGAAAAAAGGTCCTCTCCATACACTAGCGAGGTTATGCTCGGAAATTGTTGAAAAATCGGATCATCCTGGTAGGTAGAATTTTGAACCGAAGATGGGTTCTTCTTCTGGATAGCTTGATTTTCTAATTCCCCTTGTATGTCTTCCCAGCTTAGCTTTCCTTCTTGCTTCCACTTTAATAGCTCAAGTAAGGTTTGATTCGGTGAATCCTGCATCAGATAATTAATCCAATAGACATCTTCAATGGAAGCTCCGGCCAAAAACAGCTTTTCGATTTCAGATTCGATTAAATCTTGTGATACTACTCTTTGATTTGTACCCGTTCCACCTGAAGAGACCGAATGATTGAGTAATCCTTGCTTCTCAAGCGTTTTAACTTTAATTGATACAATAGCCTCAGACAATTTCGGATCATAGGTGGCTACCTCCACAGTAGCCTTCTCATCCGGCAATGGAGGAATGGAGTCCTGCCAACCTTCTTCTTTGAATAATTTACTCGCAGAATTCTCTGGACGAATCGTAGGTGTAGGCTGTGGTCCCGAATCCGTTGAAAAATCCAAAAAATCTGACGGTGCAGGTGATGGAGCAGGTAAATCTTGTGCTTTGTTTATGTAAGTTTGATCAGAAGTACTTTTAACGGTTGTACTCGCTTTCGCAGTTCCTTCCAAAATGTTTGGAATGATCAGAAATAAACACATGATGACCATTAATATTTTTCTCACTAGCTTTATTTTTCTCAACTTAGTTTCCCCCAGGAATTTATTTGGTTACCTCACAATTGAGCTATATTCTCTATCATCCTATGAAAAAATTCCCCACTATTTATCTGTAAAAATAATAGTTCATTCCCTATTTGATTCATTTGTTCTTCAATGTACCTTCCTATCTCTGAGGTGCAGGTGCATTAATATTAATTTTGTATCTCCTCTTTTACTTCCACTCACTTCTTTACTTCTACTGAAATATCACCAATCATCATTCTGTTCATATAAGCATCATACGAATAAATATGGGTGACGTATGTTCCTGTTTCGTTGTTATGTTTAAAGAAAGGAATTCGAATTCGCCAACTTGTAGGACTTAAACGTTCCCCCTTAATCCATGGATCCTCTAAATCGTCTTGACCATTACTTACCGTCCAAGTTGGAAATCGAACATCTGTAACACTAGAGGGAACTCCTTCTATCGTAATATCGTAAAAACTGCTGCTCATGTATGCAACACTCGGAGCTGTGATTCTTGTATTATTCGTCACATCAAATACCCAAGCTCCACTATATTTCCCATCTGCATAAATATGAGTAATATATCGTCCAGTTTCTGAATGATGGTTTGAGTAAACTACGGTTCCCTTCCACACCCCATTTGCAACCTTAATGCCTTCAATCCACTCTAAATCATCCTGATCCTTATTCGCTGTCCACGTTGGAAACTGGACTTTTTGCGTTTTCGGATCTACACCATAAATAAATACATCGTAGGATACTCCAGATATGTCCGTTTCCTTTGAACCACCTGTCCCCCCCTTAACATTAACTGACGTACCATCTAACATTTCCATGTTTCCATATTTATCAAAAGCGTAAATATGCGTAATATAACTACCTGTCTCATAATTATGATTACTAAAGGGGATTCGAATCTTCCAAGTCGTCTCATTTACTTTTTCGCCGATTATCCATGGATTTACCAGATCATCTTGCCAATTGTAATCTGTCCACGTAGGAAATCGAATTTCTCTAACATTGCTCGCGATTCCTTCCACAAAAATCTCATAATATCTATCCGCCAATGATACTTCTTGAGGTGAGATCACTCTTATGTTATTTTGTACCGTGGCAGTTAAGCCGCTGACTGCTTTGCCATCTGCGTAGATATGTGTATTGTACTGTCCTGTTTCTTTTCCGTGCTTAGCTAGTACAACTGTTCCTTTCCATAATCCATTAGTAAGCCTCTCACCCGCTATCCATTCCAAGTCATCTTGTCCACCTTGTTCAGTCCATGTCGGAAAAGTCACCTGTTGGATACTATCAGAAACCCCCTTTCAATAGATATCATAGGAAAGCGCTGAGCTACTAAATACATGCGATGTTGACGAATAGCCTTTACTCTTCTTTATCAGATTTCCATTCCTATCATATGTATATTGAATGGTTGAGTTATCGGGATAAATTTCATTTTCTAGCCTGCCTTGATTGTATACATATAGGGTTTGTGGTTTGGAATTGCTACTTATATCCACCATAATATAGTTGGCATACGTTGTGTCCTGGGCAGAAGCAGTCGGAATAAAATCTCCATATCCTAAAAAAACTACTAACACTCCCAATAACAGCATTGTTGTTTTTAATATCTTCATCTGCATAGTACTCCTCTATCCCTCTTATAAGTTCTTCCGTATTAAGTTACCGTTTGCATCATAGTAGTAATGAACAACAGTCCCATCTGAATATCGAATGTATTCTATTCGTCCTCCTGCGTTGTAGTGGTATTCTACAGGAGTATAGGTTTTGTATGGTAAGAACAACTTGGATTGAGGCACGATCTGCTTTATCTGGCTAGCACTAGACCAGGATAAAATAGCGTTTGCCCCTCCACTATTTTCAAAATACTCAATACGAATGTCATAGTTTTGATCCGCTATTAATGAGATAGGAAGGCTGGTCAGTTCACTTGCCTGCGTGACCCATTGGTCTATGATCAATTGACCATTCACCCAAAGTCGAGCCCCATCATCCGAATTAAAATAGAAGGTATACGTTTCGTTATACATCGGGCGAATCGTTCCCGTCCATCTTGCTGAGAATGTATCCCCGTCTATGCTAGCATCTGGGGAGCCAAGTCCCCACCCAAAATGAATAGCAGGGTCCGTTCGAGTGAGTTTAAGGTCTGTCAAATCTATATTGTCGTAGTACTCACCTAACAAGCTGACACCGGGTAATTTAGCAGGGAGATACAACTGACTCTGCGATATGAATTGTTTGGTCTGACTAGGACTTGTCCATAATAATCCAATGGCTGCGTCGCCTAGATTTTCAAAATACTCAATTTGAATATCGTATTGTTGGTCTGCAATTAATGATATAGGGCTGCTTTCAAATTGACCCGACTGATTTTCCCACCGATTAAGAAGAAGTTTACCATCTATCCATAGACGTACTCCATCATCCGCATTTAAATAAAAGGTATAAATTTCACTGTATTTAGGCTTAAGTGTTCCTGTCCATCGGATTGAGAATGTATCGGTTCCAATGGAGTCATCTGGAGATCCGGCACCCCAATTATAATTAAGATCCGCATCGGTTCGTGTTAGCTTTAGTCCAGTCAAATCCATATTGTCATAATATTCACCCTTCAGACCTGTGCCCGAAATTTCAGCAGGTGGATACAACTGGGTTTGTGGTACAATTTGCTTGGTTTGACTGGGGCTCGACCACTGAAGGATAGCCGTTGCTGCTCCGCCATTTTCAAAATATTCGATACGGATATCATAATTCTGTCCTGCCATCAATGTAATCGGTAGACTCTTCAGCTCGCTGGCTTGTGTCACCCATGTGTCGATTAGTAATTGACCATCTATCCAAAGCCGAACACCATCATCTGCAATCATATAATATGTATAGGTTTCACTATATTTAGGTTTGATCGTTCCTGTCCATCTCACGGAAAATGTATCCGCGCCAAGAGAAGGGGCTGGAGAGCTCAACCCCCAATTAAAGTTAAGATTAATATCCGTACGTGTTAGCTTAAGTCCGCTCAGATTTATATTGTCATAGTATTCCCCCTTCAGTCCCATACCTGAGACTTCTACCGGCGGATTTAACTGACTTTGTGGCACGACCTGTTTGCTTTGACTTGGGCTTGCCCATTGTAGAATGGCCGTTGCCCCTCCGCCATTTTCAAAATACTCGATACGTATGTCATAATTTTTCTCCGCAGTTAAGGTTATGGGTAAACTCGTCAGCTCGCTAGCTTGTGTCACCCATTTATCGATGAGCAATTGGCCATTGACCCATAAACGAACCCCATCATCTGCAACCATATAGAAGGTATAGGTCTGGCTGTATTTCGGTTTGACGGTACCCGTCCATCGAACAGAGAAGGAATCCTCACCGATGGAAGAATTTGGTGATCCTAGCCCCCAGCTAAAATCTACATTAGAATCCGTTCGTGTGAGGGTTAGTCCTGTCAGATCCATATTATTGTAATATTCACCTTTAAGACCGTTGCTGGCTGCGGCTCCTGCAAGATTTGGTGAAACTACTGGCTGCAGTAAATCATTAGTTCTGAGAATCTCACAAAATATGAAAATTAGTACAACCGTAAAGTATGATAAAGAAACCTTTTTTAGAAAGCTCAATTTTTCTTTTCTCCTTTCTATTGTTGTTTGTTCTCACTGATTCACTTTACTTTTCTATATAAGCTCTTAATTGAATCCTAATTCCAGTGAGATATTCTATAAAATCATCATTAAAGTGAAGCTATGTATATACAATAATAAACACTGATCTCAATCATACGACAACACAAAAAATTGTTAAAGAGTGGTAATTTGTCGAAAAAACAGATGAGAAGTCGAATAGTAAAACTTCAAATGCTAAGGTATGTATTATTTGTACTTAATGAAAGAATTGCGGTGTGAGAGTGATCAGGGGAGTATGTAAAAATGGTGTTTCAAATAATGAGATCGTGTTTAATATCGATTGTTATAGAACAAAACCCACACGAGTCCCAAGACATTGTGTGGGTTTTATAGAATAATGATTTTGCGTCTACTCACAATACTACTCTCTTTAACAGCGCACCATTATTATTATAATTATGCATAATGATGTGACCGTCAGGTAAAAGTATATAGCTCAGTCTTCCATTTGAATCGTAAAAATATCGAGTTTGATTCGGTATATCCGATTTCCATTTTTCTAGAACTGTCACTGGGTTAATGGCCACATGATCTATATCTAGATAGGCTTTTTCTTCCCCCCCCACTGCAAACCTTATTCTTATATATTTTGTTTGCCATTTAGGAGTGATCAAAATCGAATGATAGTGCCATTTCCACCCCCCATCATTTAAGCTTCTGCTACTTTCAGTAATAGTGTTATCATTATCATCCACTTCAATTATAGTTATTTCTGCGTGTCCCGTAGATAATGTATATTTCATAAAGGCACTAATATCATATGAACTACCATAACTAACAGGGATTCGATCCGAAAGAGCATAGATGTAAGAATTAGAATCTCCGAGCCCGTTATATAACCGAAGTTGGGAATTCCCATCAATAGGTTCAAAACCTTGTTTCGAAGCAATCGCTTCTTTACTTATTCCATTTCGCCAAGTGGTTTCCCAAAAATCAGGAAGACCATTTTTATTAAAATCATTTTCATAATCCCCATTTATATCGATAGGATTCAAAAAAACATTGTCAATGTCCAAGTAAGCGCCTTCTTCGCCCCCCACTTCTAAACGAATCCGAATGTATTTCGTCTCATTTCTAGGAAAAATCGATACATCATGGTTGTGCCATTTCCAGCCACCATTTGAAAAAGCACGCTGGGTTTCATTGATATTTTTTCCACTGTTATCAATTTCAATAATGGTTATTCTTGCATCACCAGTTGGAAGAGTGTATCTCATCGAAGTGTTTATTTTATAGGCTACACCTTTCACAATTTTGATAGGATCTGACAAAGCGTATACATAGGATTGAGAATCCCCTATGCCACTGTATAGTCTAAAATGGTTTGAGCCTTCCACTGGATCGAAGCTCTGAATTGATGCAAAAGATCCTGCACTGGTTCCATTTCTCCATACAGTTTCCCAAAAGTCAGGAAGACTATTACCATTTTGATCTCTCTCAAATCCTCCGTTAATATTAATTTCGCTCTCATATGAATATGCAAGAGTAGAAAAACCAAGTGAAACTCCTAGTATCGAAAGTATCACTAAGAACTTTTTCATTATATCCTCCACCTAATCCCTCTCTAAATAAGCAATAATCGGATTCCAACTTGTGCCGTCATAAGCGTTCGTACCATTTTTATTTACGATAAAATAGATTGAATCTGCTGCATTAACTTTTACCGTTACACCTACTTCATAACCTATGTTGTTATTGTATTCCAATTTTTGTGACCATAATTGAGTATTATTTTTCAACACCTTTACGATCACACCGTCTCCACCGCCCGTGTTATTCTTGGCCACATTCCCAGCTATTCGAATGAATCCTGACTTTGGTGCAACCCATTTCCTTACCGAGTCAGCTTCGGCTGGATGTTGGATATCTTTATATATAAGTGTATAGGGACTACTTCCTTCCCATTGACCATTCTTATACTTTAAATCTGAATACTCTGTTCCACTCAATTGCTGGTAATACCAGTTTCCATTGCCCTGTATATTACCGTAAGCTTCATAAGCTGATTGAGATTCCATATATGCAATTATCGGTTTCCAACTTGTACTATCATAAGCGTTAGTACCATTTTTATTGATTACAAAGTAGATTGGATCTCCTGCATTAACAGCGACTGTCACTCCTACTTCATAACCAGTACTGTCGTTATAGGCCACTGTTTGAGACCATAACTGAATATCCTTTTTCAATACCTTAGCGACTACTCCGTCACCACCATTTATATCAGACTTGGCAACATTACCTGTTACTCGAATGAGTCCTGACTTTGGCGCTATCCATGTCCTCACCGAATCGGTTTCGGCTGGATGGTGAATATCTTTATTTATTATTGTATACGGACTACTTCCTTCCCAATATCCATTCTTATACTTTAAATCCGTATATTCTTTTTCATTCCATTCCTGATAATACCAGTTTCCATTGCCTTGTATATTACCGTAAGCTTCATAAGCTGATTGAGATTCCACATATGTAATAACCGGCTTCCAACTTGTACTATCATTAGCATTAGCACCATTTTTATTGATTACAAAGTAGATAGGATCCCCCGCATTAACTGCGACTGTCATTCCTACCTCATAACCTGTACTATCGTTGTAGGCCACGATTTTAGACCATAACTGAATATTCTTTTTTAATACCTTAGCGACTACTCCGTCTCCTCCGTTTATATCAACCTTGGCTACATTACCTGTTATTCGAATGAGTCCTGACTTTGGCGCTATCCATGTCCTCACCGAATCGGTTTCGGCTGGATGGTGAATATCTTTATTTATTATTGTATACGGACTACTTCCTTCCCAATATCCATTCTTATACTTTAAATTCGTATATTCTTTTCCATTCCATTCCTGATAATACCAGTTTCCATTGCCTTGTATATTACCGTAAGCTCCAATCGCAGATGAGACATCTCTAATTTCGTAGAATCCATTGACACTTCCCTCGTTAGATTTAGAGATTAAATTGCCTTGTGCATCATAATGGAAAGAAACACTACCGCTTCTTGTATTTAAAGAGGTTAGTCTACCAGAAGAATCGTAGTTATAATTAATAGCATTCTCTGGGTTGCTATAAGCAATAGAAGATTTAGCAGTACAAGCTAATATAATTAAACAGACTAATCCTAATGAACTCTTTATCAACTTTGAATACTTAATATTTTCAAGAATATTTTTCATTGTTTTCTCCAATCATCTCAAATTAATATCTCCTATAATGGGCCACAGTTTGAGATCCTCTCAGTTATCTCAAACTTCGAGTTAATACTCTTTTAGTACTTGTAAGCACATCGACTAACTAGAGTACTAGAAAAAATGCATCTCCCTAAGTAGGCAAGTCGTTTTTAAATACTCCTTCGTCTATCTCTAATTTTATAATGCCACGATTACACGTTTGGATATCTAATAACTCATAAATGGTTTATCGTAACCGAGCTTACTTGCGGTGACCACAAGTTCTCCTTGTTCCCACTCCACTTTTTCTTTAAATAATTAACGTTGGAAATATTATGTAATAAATAGGTGTATTTGGTCCAATCTGCTGTCTTCCCAAGTATTATAACCTGAGGGTTTTTCCTACTCCACTGAGTGCCATTAGCTGAGATATAAAACTCTAAAGTACCACATTCACTTTCATCCCTGTACACAACAGAATGAAAGCTGCTTATTTTATCATGTTTCCAAATAACTTCCTTATCTGTGAATTGCATCCTCATTATCCTAGATGTATGATTGTCAAAAAATGAAAGATTGCTGTTATCCAACCACAGATTACCAGTATGAGATAACGAACACACTAACGCGGCGGTCGCATTTGCCGGAAACGTTACATTTCCAACAACCGTTGCCCAATCTACAGTTTTGCTAGTGTATTATTTCTTCACATTCACTACAACCCCTGCAATGTTTAGACTATTTCCGTATGAATCATGGCTGTAAATATGAGTAACATATGACCCTACCTCATTGTTATGTGCGCTAAAAGGAATTCGGATTCTCCATGAATTTTGGCTCATTCGTTCTCCTTTACCCCATACTAAATCGTCTTGCGCATTATTTATTGTCCAGGTTGGGAATTCAACTTCGGTAACATTTGAAGGAATACCCTCAACCAGAATCTCATAGAAACCACCACTACTAAAATGTATTTCTTGCGGTGCTTTCAACTTCAATTCCTGTTTCACTTCAAATTCCCATGAACCACTAAGTTTGCCATCTGCATATACGTGAGTAATATATCTACCTATTTCTGAATTATGTTTGGAATAGACCACTGTACCTTTCCAGACCCCGTTTGCAACCTTAACACCCTCAATCCACTCAATATCATCTTGTCCTAGATTAGCGGTCCAGCTTGGAAAGCGTACCTCCTGTACTGTGCTATCAAGTCCATATATGAATACATCATATGACACACCGGAAATGTCCGTTTCTTTAGCACCTCCAGTACCACCTTCTACATTAACTGAAGTCCCTCCTAACAAAGTCAAAGTGCCGTATTTATCAAAAGAGTAGAAATGAGTAATATAATTGCCCTTCTCAAAGTTATGTTTACTGAAGGGTACCCGTATTTTCCATGTAGTATCGTTTACCTTTTCTCCAATAATCCATGGATTCACCAGGTCATCTTGCCACTCGTTAGCCGTCCATGTAGGAAATCGAACCTCTCTAACATTTCTTGCTATGCCTTCTACAAAAACTTCATAAAATCCATCCACTAATGAAGCTTCTTGTGGGGCAATGGTTTTTACAGTATCCTTTACCTGTGCTAATAAATCTGTTACAAGTTTTCCGTCTGCATAGACATGTGTAGTGTATGTACCTATTTGTCCGGTATGTCTAGCAAAAACAACTGTACCTTTCCAGACCCCCTTAGTAATTTTCTCACCAACAATCCATTCTGCTTGCGCATCTAGTTCGTTCCATGTTGGAAAATGTACTTGTTGAATATTCTCAGGAACACCTTTGATATAAATATCGTAGGATACTGCTGAGGTACTAAATAGATAAGGTTTCGCCGAATATCCTTTAGTTTGTTTGAGTAAATTTCCATTTCCATCAAAAGAATAATTGATCATAGAATTATCTGACATAATCTTGGTTTCTAATCTACCCTGATTATAAATATACAGATTCTCATTTTGAGAAGTTCCTGGCATATCGACCATAATATAACTAGTGCTTACTTCCTGAGCTGAGGCTATTGAAATGTGGGTAAATGCTAGACAGACAAAAAGATTACTCATTAGAACAAACATCATTTTCTTCATTTTTCAACACTCCTATGGTATGTTATAACCTCCAAGCAAGTTTACTCGGTTACAACTTTAATCAAATTTCCGTTAGAGTCATAATTGTATTTAATCACTCTATTATTTTGCGTTCTGAATTGTATAAGTCGACCGTTTCCATCATATTGATATGTATTTAATTGATTGACTATAATATCATCTAAGGAAAACTCTCCCCCTCCGTGGATTCCCCAGTAAATATAATAATTTTCTTTATCTCCGGTAGTGAATTTCACATTTTTTGTACCAACACTTCCACTAACATCATTCCATGTTGTCCATCCCATCTGTTCTGTCCCATCTGTACTTCGAACTAGAAAGTAAAAGTAACGATTAATATCCGTTGGTTGCATATCTAAGGATTTATAAGAAAATGTGACTTCATAAGATGTATTCTTTTCAAATTGAACTTTATTGGTATCTAAAATAATAAAATCCTTCCATTCCACTAATAATTGTGAAGCTAAATTTGCAGAATACGAGCCACTTACCACTTTTTCAGGATCGTTTGTAAGAATTCCCCATAAGGAATTATAGTTTGTACCGCTATATGTACCTCTTTCAAAAGACTCACTACCTTTAACAATTTGAATATCATCTAAAGAAATTGCTCCACCACCATGGACTCCCCAGATTAAATAGTAATTTTCCTTATTTCCAGTGGTAAAGGTTATGGTTTTACTCCCTTTATAACCACTTGAATTATTCCAAATTGTCCATCCTCTGTCTTCTGTATTATCTGTGCTTCGACCTAAAAAATAGAAAAACCGATTACTATCATCTGTGGACATATCCAGTGATTTATAAGTAAATATTACAGTGTATGTAGTATTTTTTTCGAATTTCACTTTACTAGAATCAGTGTAAGAAAATTCTTTCCAATCTTCTAATTTAGAGGATTTCAAATAGGCTGAATACTTACCACTTATTACTTGAGAAGCATCACTTGTAATTATTCCAGAACCAGGTAAAAAATCCGTACCGTTATATGTACCCTTTTCAAAAGATTCACTAGATTTAACAATTTGTATATCATCTATGGAAAGAGCACCTCCTGCATGAATTCCCCATATTAGATAATAATTTTCCTTGTTTCCAGTGGTAAATGTTATAGTTTTACTCCCCTTGCTTCCAGTCTGATTATTCCAAGCAGTCCAACCTTTATCTTCTTTATTATCTGTACTTCGCGCTAAAAAATAAAAATATCTATTACTTTGAGTGTTATCCATACTCACTGATTTGTAGGAAAAAGTTACGGAATAGGTTGTGTTTTTCTCAAATTTATATTTGCTTTGATTTGTATACGCAAACTCTTTCCAATCCTCTGTTAATAAAGAAGACAAGTGAGCGGAATAGATTCCAGTCACTACTTTTGATGGATCATTAGTAATTGTCCCAGAACCCGGTAAAAAGGTCGTATTCGAATAGGTTCCTCCCTCAAATGATTCACTTGTTTCCGGAACAGTTTTGACAATACGAATATCATCTAAGGAAAGAGCACCACCTGCGTGTATTCCCCAAATCAAATAATAGTTTTCTTTAGATCCTGTCGTAAAACTGATCGTTTTAATCCCTTTACTTCCAGTTCCGTCATTCCATGTCGTCATACTAATGTCTTCTTTGCCATCGCTGCTACGTGCCAGAAAATAAAAAAAGCGATTACTATCTGACGTCTGCATGTCTACAGCTTTATAAGAAAATGTTACAGAGTAACTTGTATTCTTTTCAAATTCAACCTTGGTCAAGTCTGTGTTCGCAAAGTCATTCCAATCTTGTGTTAAAGATGAAGACAGATAGGCCGAATAGAGACCTGATACAACTTTATTAGGATCATTTGTTATGACCCCTGACACCGGCTTGTAATTGCCTCCATTAAATGTACCTGTCTCAAACGATTCGATTGGAATAACTTCGTTACTTTCTGCTAAAATCTTACTAGAAGGAGACACTAAGGTCATAACCAGTACAACAGTAACCAACAATGTGAAATAAACCACTTTTTTAATCAATGTACTACTCATTTATATTAACTCCTTTTCTATAAACCACTTAAAATTGTTTCTCTCTCTCAATTCAGTAAGATAGCTATACTATTCAGATAATCATACGACAATCTTCTATATTATGGAATAGTGGTATTTTGTCGGAAATTTAATTAATTTGTAGAAATAAAAAGTATTTATGTTGAAGCGCACTATTCATCGAATACAATTAGCGTTCTCAGTTCTTGAGCCCTGTAAATGCAAAAAAGCCACCATTCCTGATGACTCTTTTTCTAGCGTTTAGTCGTTAATCGACATGTTAGTCCCTTACTTTCACTAATTTCCACCTTTGAGAAGTCGTTGCGTTGTCTGTCCATATTTGTACTGGAACTCCGTCCGTAGTCCCTCCTCCGCGTACCTCCAACATCTTATTGCTGTTTACATTCATGAATGTACATATTCCATCTGCATACTCTTTTATTATCCATTGTTGGGACGTCGTCTTATTATCGGTCCATATTTTCACAATGGTACCATCTGTTGTACTTCCTCCTGGTACTTCAAGTGCCTTAGCACTATTCACATTAATCAATTTGTACCGATTTCCTCCAGTGTCATAGACGTGCCATCTTTGAGCAGTTGTATCATTATCCGTCTATATTTGTACAGAAGCCCCATCTACAGTACTCCCGCCAGTTACATCCAGCGCTTTTCCGCTGTGTACATTAATTAATTTATATGATTCATTCGCTGCACTACAGATCAACCATCTTTGTGCATCTGTTCCATTATCCTCATCAATTTGTATTCTTGTTCCACTTGAAGTGTCACCCGCCTGAACATCCAGCGCTTTATTGCTGTTTACATTGATAAGCTTATACTCTGAATTTAGACAATTGAGAATCTTTCTACCGACTTGATTCCCATTTTTATCATACTGAAAATTAACATATTTATCTGCTGAATAGGACATCAAAACTAACTGTCCCGACTTCGTGTAGGTATATTTCGTGGCCATTGCTGTTTGTGATTGTGTGAATAACATTATGCATATAATTATAAATGAGATAATTTTTTTCAAATCCAATTCAATCCTTTCGACTGTGAAAAATTCACCGCATCTACTACAAAATCACCTGCCGGAAGAATCATAATAATATGAATACGAAGATCCAAATACACAAACAGAATAAAGTAAATTAATAGCAAACAATAACATTAATGAAAAATAAATTTTGCGTTTGAAGCAATTAACAAGCCATTCCTCCTGTTAATTCCTAATTTAGCTATCTAAATCCATATATTCATTATCATATATATAATTATTTTTTTGGAAATAGAATAGCGCAATATAAGATAAAACCATATACAAATATTTGTTAAAACGCTATAATTCTATCAAATTTGATTAAGGAGGTAATGTGTAGATGCAATTATTCCGTCATGATTTTTTCAAAATTCCCATCTTAGCATCAATTGGGTTATTATCATTGTTGATATTGAATCCTGATGTGACTTTAGCAATTCAATATAATTATGTGGATTCTGGACAGCTTAAGAGTGTCGTTAATGATGATGGATCTATTATTCTTTATAGCTATGATTACAATGGTAATCTCACATCTAAAAAGTTCATTAAAACACCGGTTGTCCAAGCACCGTCCGAAGTAACTCTACTGGACAGCTCATATGAGGTTTATGCCTATGGGGTAAATAAAGATGCGCAAAATGTCTCTTTCCCCACTTGGACAGATTACAATGGCGGTGATGATTTAGAATCTCCTTGGGTGGCAGGTCAAAAAGTCTCCAATGGAGTCTGGAAAGCTATTGTTCCTCTCAAAAAACATAACAATGAGGCAGGACTATACTATAATGATGTCTGGGTCGATGGTGTTTATTTTGGAGGCAGCACAACGGTTGTTAAGAGAAACACTGTTCGGATCCCAGAGAAAGTGAACTTTAAAGCTGGGTCTTATGAAATCATTGTCGAAGGTGTACATGAAAGTATATCTAAAATGACCTTTTATACCTGGACGGAGTCCAATGGTCAGGATGATATAAAGCAAAGTGGAGGCCAGAAAATATCCCCAGGCACATGGAAAATAACGATTCCATTTAGTGAGCACAACAATGAAATTGGCACTTATACAACTCACATCTATTCAACAGATTCATTTGGGAATAGTACTGGGATTGGTGTTCAGACTCAGGTAATCCCCTATGTTCAAGCACCATCTGAAGCAACTCTACTGGACAGCTCATATGAGGTTTATGCCTATGGGGTAAATAAAGATGCG
>RCUU01000365.1_pt1 | contig 25848 bp, 23 predicted proteins | sample 2166211 | NCBI WGS metagenome assembly RCUU01 (sample SAMN09932620, study PRJNA488358) | compost metagenome | feature: garden; material: soil; isolation source: compost soil in phenylacetic acid-enriched culture | place: Germany: Experimental Botanical Garden Goettingen | collected 2016-01-27
GCAGCTGAACGATCCGCTGAGCTTGAATTTGTATACGTATGTGAGTAATAATCCGCTCCGGTATACGGATCCTAGCGGGAATATGAAGTGGACACAGATTTATGACCTGGGACGGGGACTCATGGATTCCGCAGGTGATCTGGTCAAATCCGTCCTCTCCTGGAGTACGTACGTCGGGATGTATGAGTTGGGAATGGCGGTGTACCACAAGGAAATCTCGTTATCCACACTTGCGATTCAATCGGTAAAATCGGCCATCGCTCCGGCTCAGCATGTCACCATGAATGCGAAACATGTCTTCGGTGGTAAGCCAACGAACAAAGAAGTACGCACCTACGGCAAAAATCTGGGTGAAGTGCTGATGTCCATCGGCGGCAGCGGTGCAGCGATCAAGACGATTGCCAAGGTTGCTCCGAAGCTGGCAAAGATGCTGAAGAAGCTGGGCTCGAAGTCGGATAGTAAGAGTGGGAAGTTCAGCTGTAACTGCTTTACTGCAGGGACGAAGGTTCAGACAGACGAAGGGGAGAAACCTATCGAGGAAATCGAGGTAGGGGATAGGGTTCTAGCTAAGTCTGATGAAACTGGAGAACAGGCATATAAAGAAGTCGTAGGATTGTTCCAAAAACAGGCTGACGAGATTTATTATGTTCACATCGGTGATGAAATCATCGAGGTTACGGGTGAGCATCCATTCTGGTTGAATGGTAAAGGATGGACGCTAGTCAAAGACCTGAAAGTCGGAGACCTGCTTGTTTCGAGTGACGGCACTACACTACCGATAGATCAGATCGAGAAAGAGCCGCGTGAGGCAACGGTTTATAACTTTGAAGTTGCGGATTTTAATTCGTACTTTGTTTCGAACCTTGGGATTTGGGTGCATAACTGTGCTGTAAAGAGTAAATGGTGGCATCCTGGTTATATTGATAATATGTCGTCCATGGATATGTTACTAGGTGTGAAAAAATCAACTAAAGGTCTATCCACATTAGGAAGTGCCAAAAGAGCTAATGCTTGGGAAGCAGGGAGAAACTGGGTTGGCCTTAACGCAAAACCTATAATGGAGAATGATACGCTGATTGGTTATAGTAGTGCTGACGGTATGAGGGCGTTTAGATTGCAGTTTAAAAAAGGTGATAAGATGTGGCGAGCTAATTTTCAACAAAACACAAATAAAAGCGGAAGTACAGTTAAAAAAGCAGAAGTCTTTAATGTGCATGTTGACATTCTTGATTAAAGGAGTGAAGAGGATGCTAGTAATAAAAGCATTGACGCAAGTTTATGAAGATTGGGGAGAAGATGTCGATGACTTCTTTATAACTTTTCAAGTCGACATCGGTTGTAAAGAGATTGTAGGTTCAGCCGATATGTTTACTTTTGATGTTGTAACACCAAAAAGATTAGAAAAAATTATTGCGGATAGTAGTGTTGAAATTGGTAGAGGATATATATTCATGAATGATTTTAATGTGAAATTTGTTGAATCATTAGTGAACACTATCATTTCCAAGTGTCAGAATGATGACTATAACATAGCGATGAAGGATATTTCAAAATACTTTAGATGGGAGATGGATAACTGAGCAAATTAAAGTGAAGAGCGATTAAAATTGGAGGAATAAATACTTTCTATAATGTATAGGCGATTTCAATAATTATTACTATACTCGAAAATTACTTTTTATGGTCAGATTCACATGATCATCTTTAGTACTTAGACCTTGAGGAAGGAGCGTCCCTCAAGGTCTTTACTTATCAGAACCTAGTGCCCAATAAATAGGTGGCTTGTCCTGTTGTTATCCTTACCCTTTACCATCTACATGGACACAAACAAGTACAATTACTTGTATGGTCTTTTAACGGGAACAAGTGCCTATACGAACAGTGCAGGCAAAGCAAGCTGGGCTAAAGAACAGTTAATAAGTTCGTTTTATGAAACAAAGAGGCGGAATATTTCCAACGCCAATCTGGACAGGTGTTTAATGTTAAGACGAAAAATGGAGGAGTAACTCTTCAAATCAAATGCCTTGATAAAGGAGTGATGTATTGAATTTACAAATTAACTTAGAGCAATCAGAAGAAATTCAAAAGTTTTTATGTATATTAAATCTCGGAATGCTTGATTCCTTGCTTGAAGGGGCTTTAACTTTTGAAGAAGCATATGCATACCTATACCGTCCTTATGTAGCACAACTGCTAATTGAGAATGGAGCCAATAAGGCAATAGTCGAGTTGTTTGAAGAGTGCTGCATGTTAGGGGATATACGTGATATTGCCCCCGGAAAACTAAAGGCCGTAGTTACACTTAAAAAACTGGAAACAATAAGTTTCCTTAAATCATTATCTAGTATAGGGAAGCCTATGTATTGGCTCAATAATTTTGATGATTAATTTAGAGACCTTGAGGGGCTTGTCCTTCAAGGTCTTTTCTTTATCCCTCACCCAGTGCCGAATGAATCAGGCGGACGGTAACTGGAGCCACCGGACAGAACTGGAAGCAGTACTATGTATACGGAGCGGGTGCGGCTGCTGCTGCGCCGAAAACCCTCTTTTATCTGAGTGATGCACAGGGCTGTGTCATCGGGCTGGAAGGCCAGGACGGCAGCATGTCCGCACGGTACCGCTACGATGAATTCGGCGTCGCCGAGGACCCGGAGAAATTCGACCTGAACTGGTCCGGCCCGGACAACTTGTTCGGCTACACCAGCCTGGGCTATGATTACTACAGCGGCTACTCCCATGCGCAGGCACGGGATTTTGACTCCAGCATTGGACGGTTTATTAGCGAGGATACGTATGAAGGGCAGCTGAACGATCCGCTGAGCTTGAATTTGTATACGTATGTGAGTAATAATCCGTTGAGGTATATTGATCCAAGTGGACATGAAGCATTACCAAAATCAGTTGAGGAAATTATCAGAGATTTTAAAGTTATTACTGGCGGAGCAGAGAAAGGAATTAAAAAAAGTTCTAGAACTGGATTAATAAGTGCGATTGTGGGGCTGATTCCATGAAGGAAGAAGTAGAAATACAAAATGAAATATCTTCTATTATTCATAAAATTATTATTTTAATGAGAAAAGAAAAAAAATTGCCAAAGGAGCAAATAGTAATCTTAATGAATTATTTAGAAGAATTTAGGGAACTTTCTAAAGGACGGGAATTTATAACTAAAAGAATGGCTTATGAGTTGTTCTATTTATATACAAATGTTTCTAGCCAACTGGATTACAATAAAGATAAAGATAGCAGTATCATTACTGAGTTATACATGGCAATTACTTCAGTATTCAATGAAAAGCTTTACCAATAATAAGTATCGTATTAATGAGATTGCTGTAAGAACTGTAGTGTTACCGAATTTTGTTATGGAGTAGTAATGGATGTTACTTATGGCAATAAAGATAGGTAGTTTTATTTAGATACGAAATTGCCAACCCCTTAGCATAGACATTGGAATAGACCATAGACCATTGGTTTATCTGATGAAATCTAAGGGGATTTTTTTAGTGAGAAAATACAAAATTTTCAAGAGGAGGGTGATCTACGCATTATACTATCAGTGGTCTTCAGAGTTTAAACTGAGATGGGACTTATTTCGAATTGAGTGATTTTAAAAAACGGATGGGAGCCTGGGCTATGATTACTACAGTGGCTAATACCTAGCGGGAATATGTCAGCAGAACCCTATGAAGTTCAGGGTGAAAACTGAATTCAGTAAAACAAATAAATATTATCAGGTATACAAGGATTTCATATGAAATTGCTACAACTTTGCTTCGATCATGGACACAAACCAGTATAAATACTTGTATGGTTTGTTAACGGGAACAAGTGCCTATGAGAACAGTGTTGGCAAAGCAAGTTGGGTGAGAGAAGAATTAATAAGTGCGTTTTATGAATCGAAAGAGGCAGATTAAGTTGCACTACTTGCTCTAGGAATGGCGGCTCGCTTAGGTGGGCGGGAATTCAGATGCCAGTAATGCTGCTATTGGTGAGGTTGAAGCTAATCCAAGTTTAGGAGTTGTGCAATCAAGAATTAACATTGCTAACGGTCGAACTAGGTTTACCCCAAAAAGACCTAGTACTGGTGAACCAATCTCAGCAGGGTGAAACCATGTAGTAGATGGACACTTTAATGTTCCTTTAGCTAATAGCCGGTCTGTTTTCTCGATCTCCCCGAATAAACTACGAGGTATACTGGGGCTATTAATTGCCGAATGAAGCAACACAATCCAAGGTCCTTTAAAAAGTTAAAAAATCCCCACAAAGCTCGCTTTTGAGCCTTGCGGGGATTTGCACGTTGCACAATAATATGATGCCACTCAAATACTGTTTTTCAAGTTTTTATTCGAATATTCGAATAAAAAAGCACCTGCGAAGAACAATTCTCATCCAATAAAATCGTACTTGTGTCTACTTTTCAGAGTCAAGCAATTTCACCGGAATGTTCGACGAGGTGCAGACCGGAAGCCGGGGAAATTGCTGGACAAGTCTGCCAGACCCAGCGGGGTGGAATATTGAAAACTAATTGCCGGGCAGTTGGATGCCACGCCAACCGTTTACATCGCATTGGCCATATTCATTATCACCCACAGCCACCACCGTGCCGTCCGATTTAAGGCCGAGAGTATGAGCGCAACCCGCCGCAACCGCCACCATATCGCGCCAATCACTTATATTACATTGGCCGTGCTCATTCCAGCCCGCAGCCGCCACAGTACCGTCCGATTTAAGCCCGATGGTATGACTGCTACCCGCCGCAATCGCCACAATACCGCGCCAGCCGCTTACATCACATTGGCCATGCTTATTCCAACCCGCAGCCGCCACTGTGCCGTCCGATTTAAGCAGGGTGGTATGAAGGTAACCCGCCGCAACCGCCACTATGTCGCGCCAGCCGCTTACATTGCATTGGCCATACTGATTATTGCCCACAATCGTCACCGTGCCGTCCGATTTAAGCCCGACGGTATGCCAGTCACCCGCCGCTACCGCCACCATATCACGCCAGCCGCTTACATTGCATTGGCCTTCATTATTTCGACCCACAGCCACCACCGTGCCATCCGATTTAAGCCCGACGGTACGACGCCAACCCGCCGCAACCGCCACCATATCGCGCCAGCCGCTTACATCGCATTGGTCATGCTTATTCCAACCCACAGCCGCCACCGTGCCGTCCAATTTAAGCCCGATGGTATGAGCATTACCCGTGTTCGCCGCCATATGAACATTACCCGCCGCAACTGCCACCATATCGCGCCAGCCGCTTACATCACATTGGCCATATTTATTATCACCCACAGCCGTCACCGTGCCGTCAGATTTTAGAACAACGGTATGACGACGACCCGCCGCTATGGTATCTTTAGGCCACCGTTTCACCTTTAACGAAGCTTCTTTCGGTGAAATGCAATCCATGTTTTACCTCCTTGAAAACAGAAATATCTCATTGTATACATTACAACGAATAATTGCAAGGTTAACAATGAATTATTGTTGTTATATCTTCATGGTCTGCCCCCGCGCAGGTTGCATCCTCTCGTTTCCTTGAACAGATACTTTCTGCGCCGGCGGATGTTACTTTAGTTCAATTGATCTGGATTAGTAGTAACTTTGACGTCTAAATAGATTGAACTTGAAATCCGTAGTCTTTATTATTGGATAACAATAGTGGATTTTTTGTCTGACTGTACTTTGTGCAATAGAATACTTGTTGTTCTTGCGTCGAATGGCATTCAGCTGTATAGAATGCAATAGATTGAGTTTTTCGGCCAATTTAGGAGTCATCTGCTGCTGAAAGTGCAATAGAATGCATTCAGGCCCGTTCAGGCCTGATTTGTAACCTTTCCCGATAATCATGGCACCTATAGATTAAGAACACGAAAGAAAAGAGGCTCGAAACGTATGCGGCAGTGGGTGGAGAAGGCGAGGCAAGGGGATGCAGAGGCGTTTGCGCAGCTGATGGTGCATTGCCGGGGGATGGCGTATGCGGTGTCTTACGACATGCTGAAGGATGTCCATCTGGCGGAGGATGCGGTTCAGGAGGCGTTCATTTCAGCGTTTCTGCATCTGCATAAGCTGAGCGAGCCGGCAGCCTTTCCGGGCTGGTTCAGGACGATTGTCGTGAGGCAATGCCAGCGGACGCTGCGGCGCAAACGCCATGCTATGCTTCCTTTGGATGAGACATTGCCAGGGTTGGAGCATGTGCCGGGTGCAGCAGAAATCGCGGAGCGACAAGCGGAAGAGCAGGTGCTGCAAAACTCGGTGGCAGCGTTATCCGCCAAGCTTAGGGTTCCGGTGCAGCTGTTTTATTTTTACGGCTATTCCCTTCAGGAGATTTCCGATTATCTGGGGACCCCGGTCCAGACGCTCAAGAAGCGGCTTCACGATGCCCGCCAAAAGCTGAAAGGCACACTCCCGGTAGCCGACCTTGCTTCCGTGTTCAATCATTTGTATGAAGGAGGCGCAAGTATGCTGCATATTGTGAACGGAGATAGTGTAGGCAACATGCTGAAGCAAGGAATTGTGCAAGGAGATGTGCTGGTGTGGAGGGAGATTTACTCTTCCGGGCCAATATTTGCAGACCTTTCTAGGCCCCAGGAACGTACTCGGCGCGCCGGGGTGCTGGAAGCAACACTCGGGATTCCGGCTGGTGAGTATAGGATTGGCTGTGAGGAACAAGAGCGGAAACTTCGTGAATATACCAAATACGATGAAGTCGTATTATGGTTTGAGCATGATCTGTTCGACCAGAGTATGCTTGCCTATCTGCTGCATTGGTTCAAGGGACACAAACCGGAGCGTACCAAGCTGAGTCTGCTCTGCATCGGAGAGTTTCCGGGAATCGAACGTTTCCATGGCCTGGGACAGCTTTCTCCGGCACAGTTAAAGACTTTATCCGGGACCTGGCGGACCATTGGGCGGCGGGAAATAGAGCTTGGAAGTGAACTGTGGCAGGCATATGCTTCGCCGGATCCCACCCAAATTGCTGACCTGCTGGACCAAAAGAAGGCAGAACTCGCAGCATCCGGCCTGCCTTTTGCCTATGAAGCCTTCCAGACGCATCTCATGCGCCTGCCTTCCGTGCAGAACGGTCTTGGGATTGTGGAACAGACAACCCTTGAAGCTGCTGAGGCTGGAGCACATACGCCGCTGGAATTATTTCGTCAGGTAACCGATGCGCTGCATGTGCTCGGCCTGGGCGATCTCGAATATTGGAAGTTTCTGCGTGCGCTCGTAGCAGGGGATCATCCTCTGCTGCACATCGAAGGTGCTGAGGGGTATACAGATTTCCGGCAGATTCCAGGGTTCCTGAACCGCAGGGTTACGGTAACAGAGCTGGGGCAGCAGGTACTGGTCGGAGCGGCGGACCGCGCCTTAGTGCAAGGAATAGATGAGTGGTATGGAGGCCTGCACATGCAGGGGCATCAGGTGCCGTGGCGGTGGGATTCTGCGGCTGGAAAACTGGTCCGCCAGTGAATAGAGATACAGTCATTATTGGCGGCTGGATCATTTTGAAAATTGTTTTTTACTGTTCACCATAACAAAATACGATTTTTGACGTATAATTATTGTTCTGACCGATAGAGATCCATAGGTAAGGACGACAAGCAGGAGCGTAGTTATCGGGCATACGCCGGCGATGGAACTGCATCATCATCCCGGAATCCGGTTCAGCCCGCATGGGGACAAAATTGGCATTGTTGGTGCATGTGCATACGGCGAGCAGTTGAATGGTCTGTTCAGAATCCAATAAATAGATGTTCTGCCCATCTTGTATCGACAAGTGGGTCTTTTTTACTTATTTATTCAATATGCTGGTTAAGGAAAAATCTGGATGATATGATAAAGATACCTGTCCAACTGGCCAATGAAATACGGCCTAGGCCAGAGAATGAATCCAAGTTAGCTCTGCGTCTTTAGCATCATTGTGCGCAAATATGATTATATTCGGCCAATATTCAGCCGATGTAATAAGTAATTGATGAAATCCTAGAAGAAATAGAGAAACCTTTTGGAGGAGAGAGTACCATGGCTAAGAAACAATTTATTTGCAATAAATGCGGATGTAAAGAATATGCCGTGGATCAGTTCCAGGCAACCGGCGGCAACTTTGCGAAGCTTTTTGATGTCCAGAACAAGAAGTTCATCACCATCAGCTGCCGGGAATGCGGGTATACGGAATTATACAAGTCCAATACGGCAAGCGGCATGAATATATTGGACTTTTTGACGAATTAGAAAAAAGAAAACCTTAATTACATATCTGCAGGCCCTCCTGATATCATTATGAAACCAATGACGGGCAAACCTGAACGTTTGCCCGCCAGCAAGTGCCTCTATTCACAGCTTAGACGCTTACCATCCCAGCTCCAGATCCCGGATTGCATTTTGAGAGCGGTGTCAAAAAAGTTCATTCCTCTATCCAATGCCTCATGCACCAGCCGGATGGCGGTGTATCCTCCATAGCTTCCTCTTGCGCATAGAATGGAAGGAAGAGTAAACTTTTACAGAGTATGATAATCTGTATATCTATCAAGGGGGCAGAAGGAAGTTATGTCCTATTCACAAGTCACGAAAAACGCCTTAGCGCGTTCACTCAAAAAGCTGATGCTGACGAAGACGCTCCACAAAATCACCATTCAGCAGCTCACCGCTGATTGCGGGGTGACCCGGCATACCTTTTATAATCATTTTCAGGATATTTATGAACTGCTTGGCTGGGTCTATCAGACAGAAATCATTGAGGGCCTTGAGCAGTACCGCAATTGTGCCGGTTGGAAGCAGGGGTTCCTGAGCGTGCTGTATTATACACAGAGCAACAAAACCATTTGCCTGAACACCTTTCATTCGCTGGGGCGTGAGCACCTGGAGGCTTTTTTGTACGGGGTGATTTATGGAGTGGTGATCCAGATCGTGGATGAATTTGACGGACGGGAACCGGAGCGGGCGGGCGTACAGGCCAAGCAGGAGATTGCCGATTTCTATTCACTGGCGATCCTGGAGCAGGTGATTCATTGGCTAAAAGCAGGAGCAAATACCGATCCGGCTCAGATCGTGGACAAAGTAGCCCGGATTATGGACGGCAGCATCGCCCGTGGTCTAGCTAACTACCAAACCACCCCGATAAAATAAGATAAAGATTGTACAAGCTGAAAAGGTGAGAAGAACGGAGGGGAAGTTTGGAGCTGGAGGAGCGAATGCGTCCGCCTTTGTCTCCGGATTTCATCCGTTATAAGCGGTGAAAATCAAGAAATCTGGAGACAACAGCGGCCGGAAGCCCAAACATTCTACGTAGATACGGCCATTCACCGGGAAGGCACCAAATCTTTAGCTCATTTTATCCACACCACTAATAACACAATCTTCCGCAGATGTGTAATCCCTGTACAGATGCGGCAAGCTGTCCATAGAATTCATAGGTCCTGCCGGGTATAGTGAAGACAGTTCTAGAGGCACTTATCCTGCAGTTCGATGAAAGGAAGAGGACAAATGGGAACCTATCAAAGAATCAACCCGCTCGTACAGGAAGGCATCGCTGCGAAAAAAGCCTATCTGGTCGGAGGAGGCATCGGCTCGCTGTCGGCGGCTGCTTTTCTGATCCGTGACGGGCATATGCCCGGCCGGAACATTCATATTCTGGAGCAATCTGCAGTGTATGGCGGCTCGATGGACGGCGCGGGGAATGCCAAGGACGGCTACAGCGCCCGGGGCGGACGTGAAATTGAGGAACATTTCGAATGCTTCATGGAGCTGTTCGGCTTCATTCCCTCGCTGACGAACCAGGGCCGGACAGTGCTGGATGAATTCCGCGAGCTGAACCTGGCCGAACCGATCGAATCCCACTGTCGGCTGGTCGAGAATGCAGGGCAGAAGGCCGATTTTTCCTCGCTGGGATTGTCCACCGCACACGCACTTCAACTGGGCAAGCTGGCGATGGTGACGGAGGAGAAGCTGGGCGCGGTGACGATTGAGCAGTTTTTTGACCCAAGCTTCCTGGAAACGAACTTCTGGTATTTCTGGCGGTCGATGTTCGCCTTCGAGAATTGGCACAGTGTGGTTGAAGTCAAACGTTATATGGAGCGGTTCATGCATCTGATCTCCGGAATGAATCAACTGAAGGGCATCCTGCATACGGAGTACAACCAGTTCGACTCGCTGATTCTTCCGCTGATGAAATGGCTGGAGAGCGAAGGCGTTCATTTTGACAAAGGGCATCAGGTTGTGGATCTGGATGTGGATTTCAGCGGCGGCGAGAAGACCGTTACGGCCATCCATGTCCTGGTGAACGGAGCTCCCAAAACCATCTCGACCTCGCGCAGCGATCTGGTCATGGTAACGAACGGCTCGATGACGGAGAATTCAACCTTAGGCGACCTGGACCATCCGGCGGTTCTGAATCGTTCGGTTACGGAGCGCGGCTGCTGGAGCCTATGGGAAAAGCTTGCTGCTAAGTCCCCCGATTTCGGCCATCCGGAAGTGTTCTGCGGGGACATCGACAAGACGAAATGGCTGTCTTTTACCATGACGTTTACCGATGATGAGATTGTATTTCCTTACTTGCTGGAGCTCACTGGCGATCTGCCCGGTATGGGGGGCGTAGTGACGATTAAGGATTCCAACTGGATGATGTCCTGGACCGCGCCGAAGCAGCCGCATTTCATCAACCAGCCGGATCATGTGAAGGTACTCTGGGCGTATGGTCTGTTCCCGGATGCCGAAGGCAATTATATCAAGAAAAAAATGAGCGATTGTACCGGACGCGAGCTGCTGGAAGAGCTGTGCTATCATATGGGCCTGAAGGACCGCATTCCGGAAATTCTGGAGCATACGACGAACGTCATTCCCTGCATGATGCCGTATATCACCTCACAATTTATGCCGCGTGTGGCGGGCGACCGTCCGCAGGTTGTACCGCAGGGCAGTACGAATCTGGCTTTCCTCGGCCAATTTGCCGAAGTGCCTGATGACTGTGTCTTTACCGTGGAGTATTCCGTAAGATCGGCGATGATGGCCGTATACAGCCTGCTGGGGCTGGAAAAAGAAGTGATCCCCGTGCATCCGAGCAAATATGATGTGCGTGTGCTGCTGACTGCCGTGCGGACCTGTCTCGGCAACAAGCCGCTGCCGCTCGACCAGACGCTGGGCCAGCTTTTATCGGGAACGGTGATTTCGAAGCTGTTGTAATCTTTGTTGATCTCTTTAGTTCATTCTATCTAAGTATTTGTTTTGAAGCGCTGCTCTTTCTTCCGCTGTAATGCCAAGCCCTTCATAAAGGTACCGGTCAAAGGAACCATAGTTCTCATCAATCGCTTCCAGCGCAGCCTGTATAAAGTCAGCTTTCATCATTTCCGGAATTCCCCCGTTAAGTTCGGGCATTTGGTCGATGTAATCCTTGCTGTCTGCCAGGAAACGCTGCATGAGTCCATCTATCACCAGATTGGTCAGTTTGTAATCCTCAATGACCACATCGCGAGGTACACCCAGGGTGAGAAGTATAAGCGCGCACACGACCCCTGTCCGGTCCTTGCCGGCAGCACAATGGAACAAGGATGTGTCACGCTCTTCCTTCAACAGCTCATGAAGGATGAGCGAACACTTCTGTGTGTTCATTATCATGGCTTTGTAACCTGCGTGCAGGTCAATCCCGACTTTCTGCATTTTTTCAGGGTCAGCTTCTGCTATAAAAGGAATATTCGTATTTATTGCCGTGCCGATAGGGGGGCTCGGGCGTTTGGCTACTTCGGATTCGCTGCGCAGATCGCATATCCAGTCAATGCCGAGCGCATCAGCGATGTGCAGATCCTGCTCACTCAGCTCATGCAGATCAGCAGAACGGAGGAGCGCTCCCCAGCGGGTAGTTCGTCCGTCCTCCGTACGGTATCCACCCATATCGCGGAAATTGATCACTCCGTCTGTATTGATCATCCGGTCATTAACCGTAGCTACTGAACCATCGCTGAACTTCACGTGATAATAGCTGCGGCCCGGAGACAGCGTTCTTGTAAAAGATGCGCTGGCTCCATCAATATGAGCTTCAAGCCGTGTGCCTTGGGACACCTCAAATTCCGGGTGAGCTGAGAGATAAATGTTCTCGACATCTATAGTTGCTGCTGTATTCCAGACAATCGTAATCTGGTTGTTGGTGCTATATTTTGCTTGAACCAGGGAGCCTGGCTTTACTTGGTGTTTGGGAGTTGACATTGACATGATTAGTGCTCCTTATCGTCTATTTTGTAGAATGAATGATTAGTGATTACGGACTTTCAGCTTCATTTTATACCGGTTCGCTACAAACTCAACGCTGAATACCATAATGAAAATAACGAGACCGACAAACAGAGCGCCCGCGAAATTATACGATTTCATCGCATGGGTCAGTTCAAATCCGATACCACCGGCGCCGACCGCGCCAAGAATCGTAGATTCCCCGAGGTCCCCCTCAAAGCGCAGTACGCACCAGGCAATAAAGGCTGTCTTTACGGTTGGTAAAATACCCTGCATGACGATTGCGAGCCAGCTGGCGCCGGTGGCCTGCATCGCTTCCAGCACGCCTTTGTCGATCTCTTCAAGCGACTGGGCGAATACTTTAACCAGCATGCCTGCGGCAGATACGGTAATGGCGAGCACACCTGGCAGCGGTCCAAGACCGACAGACACGATGAAAATAAGCGCCCATACAACTGTCGGTATCGCCCTCAGCACAGATGCGGCGCTTTGGATGAGCCAGGCGATGAGCGGGTGAGGGGTCAAATTGCTTGCTGCCAAGAAGGAGAGGAAGAAAGCAATCAGGATACCCAGCACCGTTCCCAGAATAGCGACCTGCAACGATTCAACCGCAGCCAGCAAAACATGGCGCCACTCCGAAAAATCAGGCGGGAACATGACCTGAACAATGCCCGCAAGCTTCATTAAGCCCTTGGCGATACGCGAATAGTCGAATTGAAGCTGAATGAGGCTGAATACAAACAGCAAAGTAACAAGAGGCATACCCACCACAAGAAACCCATTCTTTTTCGGTTTTTTTGGTTCTGTCATGGATGGGATTACCGTGAAGGACGCCTTCGGTTCATTCATAGATATACTCACATGATCCGCTCCCTTACACGATTGGTGATCGTTTCAACTACAAGAACGATGACGAGTACGAGTAAAACTGCCATACTGGCTTTCTGGTATTGAAACAATTTCAGATTGGACTGCAAAATAAATCCGAGTCCGCCTCCTCCAACCATCCCGACAATCGTTGAGGCGCGCACATTGATTTCGAAGTTGTACAGGCTCCAGCCTATAAATCCGGGCATGAATTGCGGAATGACGGCTTGAGACAATACTTGAAAATAACTTCCGCCAGCCGCACGAACTGCTTCTACCTGACCCATGTCGATCTCCTCGAGCACCTCCGCAAAGGAACGGGTCAGCATCCCAATCGAGATCAAGATGAGCGACATCGTGCCGACGATTGTACCGAGTCCAAAAGCCGCGACCAGCAGAATGGTCCAGATGACAACCGGGATGTTGCGGAACAGCGAAGTTGCCGCGCGGACAAACACCTGCAGATAAGGATGCGGACTTGTTGTAGCTGCAGCAAAGAAGGACAGTAGTCCGGCTACAATCGAACCTATGACCATCGCCACTACGCTCATATATATGGTCTGCATAGCAGGTTCCAGGAGCTTGGGCAACGAAGAAAAGTCCGGCGGGAGAAAATCGAGAAAGATAAAGCGGACGCTTTCCCCTACCCCCGTAAACAGCGCAGAAAGCGAAAATTCAGCACCAATCGAAGACCAGATGACCAGAGCCAGCAGCACGATAAAGAACAATATCGCTTGAGCTCGTTTCATTTTACGAGCAGACCGCACTTGTGCTGCATTCATGTCAGGCGGTCTCCTTTACTTTGGGATTGTTCTGGTTGTAGATGAGCTGGATCATATCGTCCGTAAGCTCCCCGGGTGTTCCGTCAAAGACTTTGGAACCTTTATGGATGCCTACAATGCGGCTTGCGTACTTTTTTGCGATTTCTACCTGATGAAGATTGCATAGACAGGCGATGCCTTCCTCTTTGCAGATCGTATATAGATATTGCATGATCGTCTCGGAGGAGGCCGGGTCCAGGCTGGCAATCGGTTCATCTGCTAATATCAAGTCAGGCTTTTGGGAGAGGGCTCGCGCAATACCTACCCGCTGCTGCTGGCCCCCGCTCAGTTCATCGGCCCGTTTGTACATTTGTTCATATAACCCGACACGCTGCAGCATGCTTTTGGCCGCTTCCGTATCCGATTTGGAGTAGAGTCCAAGCACTCCTTTGAACGGGCTCATATAGCCGAGACGGCCATGGAGCACATTTTTAAGTACAGATACACGGGTTACAAGATTATATCCCTGAAAGATCATTCCCATATGGCAACGCATTTCACGCAGCTTTTTACCTTTGATTCCCATCGTTTCCTCGCCTTTGAAATATATCTTTCCGTTCGTGGGCTCGATCATACGATTCAAGCTGCGCAGCAGGGTGCTCTTGCCGGCACCGCTAGGTCCGATTACGACAACGAACTCTCCCGGACGAATCTCTAAATTCAGGTTGTCGAGCGCTTTTGTTCCATCTGGATAGATTTTAGACAATCCTTCCACTTGCAATAGTGCCATGTTTAAATCCTCCCTTGTGTATCATTACTTGCTGAGCAATTCCTCAGGAGACATTTCAAGTGCTTTAGCGACTTTGCGGATTGGATCGAAATCACTGTCGCTGCCCTCTACAAACCGATCGGCGCCTACGCTTTTCATAAACTCAGGATTTTTAGTGTGATAATTCAGCATAAGTTCTCGAAGCTTCGTTACCAGGTCCTCAGGTAAATCTTCACGATACATTATCGGGGCTCCGCCAACGATCGGCTCTGACTCTGCAATAACTCGGAAATCCTTCTCATTAATGAGCCCCGATTTTGCCATCATCGGCACCATCAAACTGGCTGTACCGATTGCGTCTGCATTGTTATTCGCCAACGCAAGCAGCGATTTGTCATGTCCGCCCGAGAAGGCGACACTGCCGAAAAAGGACTCGAGTTCATTGTTTGACAAGCCGAGTTTATCCATCAGCGTGGCGCGGGGGTACAAATTACCTGAAGTGGATGCCGGATCGACGAATAGAAAATCTTTTCCTTTCAAGTCTTCTACACTTTGATAAGGGGAGTCCGCGCGGACGAGAATAACAGTGCTCGCTGCAGTATCACTTTCAGAACGGACAAGCAGTTTGGCGTTAGCGCGTTCCGTAGCGATGATGTAACCAAACGGTCCGATTAGTCCGATCTCAATTTTGCCTGCACGAAGCGCTTCAATAATCATGTTGTAATCTTCGGCTACAAAAATTTCGGAAGGAATGCCGGTTGCTTCGGTTATGTTTTCCGCCAACTGTTTCTGGGAACGATTCATCTCACCTTCTTCACTTGGCATCATTCCGACGCGGATCACTTTCGGAGTTCCACCATTCCCGGATTCGGAACTTGCGGCTGTTCCGCAGCCGGAGAGAATAACCAGCATCATGACAAGTATAAGAATTAAGCTTTGGCGACCCTTGTGTCTTTTGTTTTTTAGCATCCTTAAATCCTCCTCGAAATAGTGTTCAGCTTCTGTGGTACACAAGTAGGATACAAGTTGAATGTAAGAGAGATGTATTTGGAGTTGGACAGGTTTGTTAAATTTCCGGATTGGTTGCGCACCTTCGTAAAAGACTGTTAATATAGGGTCAAATATTTAGATAGCGTTGGGAGTAGAATGAATAAGTTCAAGTCACACATGTCATGGGGAGAATACTTATATGATGAAAATATCGCTAGTCGATACGGCATACCTGCTGCTGCGTGAGCGAATGGTTCGCGGAGAACTCCTGCCGGGTACCCTGCTCTCGGAGAATGAATTGGCCGAAGAGTATCAAATGAGCCGTACACCGATCCGCCATGCGATCGCCCGCCTCGAATCAGAAGGTTATGTGACCTCTCTCAAAAATCGTGGAGTGCTGGTGAAGGAAGTAGGCGGGAAGGAATTTCTCGATTTGATTGAACAAGTTCAATCCATGCTTTTTTATTGTTTCGAAATGATGAAGTACCCGGACAGGGAGATACGCCTAAACCTTGAGTCGCTTGCAGCTCATGTTGAGGTTCAGCAAACCGCCGAACAGATGGATGATTATCTGCTATACATCAGGCATCATTTCCTGTTTATGCGGGAAATTGTTGAATCCTTGAGTAATGGAGTGATGCTTAGCACGTTTGATTCTTTTCGGGATAAGCTATGTATGTATTCGATCGTCCGTTTCGTAAAGACCCCCCATATCAAGCATTACAGTGCGATCGGAATCAACCGGGATACGCTTCACGCACTGTCAAGCAATGATTATGAATCAGCCCAGAAGGTTGTGCTGTCTCTCAGCCGAATATCCAGAGAACGAATGCTGGCTACAGGGCTGTTTTAAAGACAAGTTCGGGTAGCATGGAGTAAACAATACCGTGCGGGGAACATGTCTTTCCCAAACGTAACACTTACGCCAAAACCTCCGGCAATAATCGCTTCTACAGGATGCTTGCCGGGGGTTTTGGCGTTTTTTTAAGTTGCGAATCACATTTGTCCATTGCCAAAATACGGGTCTTTCCTTTACAATGTGATAATGATAATGATTATCAATTTCATGAGGAAAAGGTGGAAGATATGAGTCAGCAGACAGCAGCCCGCACCGGTCCCTTTGGGCGGCAGAATGAGGTGAAGCTTTGTTCGCGCCCATGGGCGGCTACACTGATCTTGGTTGGCGGTCTGATTGCCCTGGCGCTGGGTATTGCGGTATCGGTCTCATTCGGGGCTGCGGATATTAAGCTGTCAGTGGTATGGAGCGCTATTTTTCATTTCAATCCGGATATTACGGATCATCAGATTATCCGGGAGCTTCGGCTGCCCCGTGTGCTCGGCGGCGTGATGATCGGTGCAAGCTTTGCTGTGGCAGGGGCAATTATGCAAGGAATGACCCGCAACCCGCTTGCGGATTCCGGGCTGATGGGCATTAATTCAGGCGCGGGCTTTGCACTTGCACTTTGTTTTGCATTTATGCCGAATCTGCCGTTCATGAGTCTGATTCTGTATGCGTTTGTGGGTGCAGGGGCTGGGGCGGCGATTGTATACGGTATCGGGTCCTTGGCCAAAGGCGGATTGACCCCAGCCCGGTTGGTGCTGGCCGGTGCGGCGCTAAGTGCACTGCTCTCGGCATTAAGCGAAGGCGTGGCTTTGTATTTTAGAATCGGACAAGATCTGGCCTTTTGGTATGCAGGAGGCATAGCCGGAACGAAGTGGTTCCAGCTGAAAATTATGTTTCCCTGGGTTATTGTGGCGATTCTTGGGGCGATTGCGTTATCCCGCTCGATTACCATGCTCAGTCTGGGTGAGGATATTGCGAAAGGTCTCGGGCAGCGTACTGGCCTAGTGAAGCTTGCAGGGGCTCTGATCGTGCTGGTGCTTGCCGGTTCATCGGTAGCCGTGGTAGGAGCTGTAGGTTTTATTGGTCTGATCGTTCCCCATTTGACGCGGTATCTGGTCGGTGTGGATTACAGGTGGATTATTCCCTGCTCCGCTGTCCTGGGCAGTCTGCTGGTGGTGCTCGCTGATCTTACAGCCAGAACTATCATCCCGATGCATGAAACTCCGCTGGGTGCGATTCTTGCGCTGATTGGTGTGCCTTTCTTTCTGTATCTGGCCCGCAAAGAAAGAAGGGAGCTGTAGAGGATGCGCAAAACAACTGCCATAAGTTTTGACGAAGTTAGACGCCGGCGCGGTTTGCAGGTGCTGGCGGCAATATCTGTCTTGATCGTTGCTGTTTTTATTATCAGTGTGAATACAGGATACATACGTTTGACACCGCCCCAGCTGCTGCATACGCTGCTTGGCCAGGGGACGGATAAGCAGGAGCTGATCCTCTTTGATTTTAGGCTGCCGCGGATTGTGATTTCGATACTCATTGGTGCCGGGCTGGCGGTTTCCGGAGCAGTGATGCAGGGCGTTTTCCGCAATGATCTGGCCGACCCCGGGATTCTCGGGATTAATGCAGGAGCGGGACTTATGGTCATGCTGCTGGTTTCCTTCTATCCGGCCACGACTGCCGCACCGGTCTTTATGCTTCCGCTGGTGGCTTTTGCCGGGGCTGCATGTACTGCAGCCATGATCTATGCGCTTGCCTATAAGCGGCATCAGGGGATTTCGCCGATCCGGCTGCTGCTGACCGGTGTAGCGGTTGCGGCAGGGATGAGTGCAGCGATGATTGTGCTTACCCTGCGCCTGGACCCGGACAAATATCAATTTGTTGCCACCTGGCTGGCGGGCAGTATCTGGGGAACCAGCTGGAAGTTCGTGCTGTCCCTGCTGCCCTGGATTCTCATTCTGCTGCCTTATGTGGTCTACAAGGCCAGAGTCATGAATGTATTGAACCTGGGTGAGCAGACTGCAACCGGATTAGGTGCGGCCGTAACCAAAGAGCAATTTCGTCTTCTCGGGGCTGCGGTGGGCCTGGCAGCGGCCAGTGTAGCCGTGAGCGGTGGCATCGGCTTCGTCGGCTTGGTCGGGCCGCATCTGGCCCGACGCCTGGTAGGGCCGAAGCATCAGCTGATGCTTCCCGCTTCAGCGCTGCTTGGATCATTGCTTGTCCTGACAGCGGATACCATTGGCCGCTGGATTCTGCAGCCGTCCGAAATACCGGCCGGCATTGTTGTTGCGGTGATTGGTGCGCCGTATTTTCTCTACTTGCTGGCCCGCACCAGATCGTGATGAGCTGAAATGAATCATTGGCCATATAGATTGAACTTGAAAAATTAAGAATAAGGGAAAAGTGGCGAAGGAGAAGTTTGGAACTGTAGGAGCGACAGCGTCCGCCTTTGTCTACGGATTTCCACTGCGAACAGCGGTAATAATCAAGAAATCTGTAGTTGAAATACCAATACACCTTGGAGGGGAAATCATGAGCAAAGAGCTGGAATTATACGATGTGACGATTATTGGCGGGGGTCCTGCCGGTATGTATACAGCCTTTTATAGCGGCATGCGGGACCTCAAAACCAAATTGATTGAAGCTAAGGAAGAGCTGGGCGGAAGAATGCTTATCTATCCCGAGAAAATGATCTGGGATGTAGGGGGAGTCACACCGATCCTTTGCCGCAATTTGATTGATCAGCTGGCTGAGCAGGCCCGGACCTTTGATCCGACTATCGTACTGGGCCAACAGATTATTGCCCAGGAGAGGCAGGAGGACGGCACGTATATTCTGACAGCGGCGACCGGTGAGCGGCACTGGACGCGCACAATCATTCTGACCATAGGGTATGGTATTCTCCAAATGGCGAAGCTGGAGATTGAGGGAGCAGACCGCTATGAGGTAACGAACCTTCATTATACTGTACAGGAGCTGGAGCCGTTCCGCGGCAAGCGGGTGCTGATCTCCGGAGGCGGTGATTCGGCAGTGGATTGGGCCAACGAGCTGGAGTCTATTGCCGCCAGCGTGACGATTGTGCACCGGCGCGAGCAGTTCGGCGGACATGAGAAGAATATTGCCCGCATGAAGGCCTCATCGGTCCAAGTGCGCGTTCCGCACACAGTCAGCCAGCTGCATAGCAGTGACGGGGAGAAGATAGACAAGGTTACCATAAGCCACATTGAATCCGGCGCATGCGAGCAGCTTGAGGTCGACGCAGTGATCGTGAACCATGGGCTGAAGAGTGATTTTGGCCCGCTCCGGGAGTGGGGACTCGATATGGGCGAGTGGTGGGCTAATGTCAGCGGCAGGCTGGAGACGAACCTCCCTGGTGTTTTTGCCGCCGGAGATTTCGTGGATTACAGCAGCAAGGTCCGGCTGATTGCCGGAACGTTCACCGATGCGGTTCTGGCTCTGAACAGCGCCAAGCTGTATATGGACCCTGATGCACCCAAAGTGGCTTATGTCTCCTCGCATAATGAACGCTTTAAGGAGAAGAACAAGGCGCTTGGCGTGGTTGATGAACATTAGCAGCCAACCTGCTGATAGAATTATTTACACAAAGAGGCTGCCGGTACGCAGAGCATTCTGCATACCGGCAGCCTCTTTGTGTGGAGAAATTAGGCGTTTTCCGGCCAGTGATGTAAGCCTGTGTCTATTCTATAACCTGCATAAAAAAAGGGTAGCGGGCAAATAGTATGTGCAGGAGGTGCTTGATGATGGCTACTCAAACACAAAAACCGAAACCGTCCCAAAAAGCCGATAGCAGCAGTCAAAGCTCCCCGCTCTCCGGGAACCTGGAAGATAATCTACAACAGATCAGGCAAGGTCTGGGCAACAGTATGGACCTGATCATACGCCATTTCGAAACCATAGATCCGGCTCCCCAGACAGCCGTTATTTATATGGAAGGCCTTACGGATAAGGAAACTGTGGATGACTTCATCTCACACGCCATGTCCTTTCAAACCGTAAGTATGGATGGGCAGAAGCTGTCAACAACCCAGGATATTTTTAAATATATTCAAGAAAAAGCGCTGACCCCCGGCAAAGGACAGTCGCTCAAACATATGAACGAGCTGTTTGAATCCCTTTTAACTGGCAACACGGTTGTTCTGATTGATGGCATGTCCGAAGCACTCAGCGGCAATACAAGCGGAGGCGAGGTTCGTCCCGTCTCTGAAGCGAGTACTCAGGTATCCATCCGCGGGTCCAAGGAGAGCTTTACCGAAACGATCAGCGTCAACATTTCTCTGGTCCGGCGTAAAATCAAAAACCAGAATCTGTGGGTAGAACCGATGAAGCTGGGTGCCGTAACACAGACGAATGTTGCGATTATGTATATACATGGGATTGCGGACGATGATACCGTTGAAAAGCTGAGAGAAAAGCTGCAGGAAATCCGGGTGGATTCGATTTTGGAATCGGGATATATTGAGCAGTTAATAGAAGAAAGCGGGTATACCCCGTTTCCGACACTGTATAATACCGAACGGCCGGACAGTGTGGCGGGAAATTTGCTGGATGGCAGAATTGCTGTTTTTGTCGATGGGACTCCTTTTGTACTTATAGCCCCTACAACGTTTTTTATGTTTTTTCATGCCGTGGAGGACTACTATCAGCGGTTTGATATTACTACAATGATCCGTTTATTGCGTTTTCTCTGTCTGCTGATTTCGATGTTTGGCCCTGCCATCTTTGTGGCCGCGCTTAATTTTCATCAGGAGATGATTCCTACTCCGCTGCTGATCAATTTGGCTTCACAACGGGAAGGGGTGCCTTTTCCTACCTTAATCGAAGCATTGATGATGGAGATTACGTTTGAAATTATCCGTGAAGCGGGAATCCGCCTGCCCTCACCGATCGGACAGACCGTCTCGATTATTGGAGGTTTGGTTTTGGGCCAGGCCGCAGTGCAGGCGGGAATAGTCTCTCCAGCCATGGTTATTGTTGTTTCATTAACAGGGATATGCAGCTTCACTACACCTGCTTTTAACATGGCGCTCTCTGTACGCCTTTTACGCTTTGTCATTGTGTTTGTTGCCGCAGTTATGGGCCTTTATGGCATAGCGATTTTGGCCCTGATTCTGATTGCCCACCTGTGCAGCCTGCGTTCACTGGGAGTACCGTATATGTCTCCTTTGGGTCCTTTTACCCCTAGTGCCCAGAAGGATACCTTAATCCGCTCCCCCATTCATTTTATGAAAATCCGGCCGCGTCTGGCAATCAGCAGCAATGTGCGGAAGAAAACGGACAAGGGCAAACAGGGAAACCAGACATGAGAAAGAAACGTCTGATATTAACCCTGTGTGCCATTTTGTCTCTAAGCCTGACCGGGTGCTGGAACAGCAGGGAGCTGAACGAGCTGGCGATTGTGAGCGGCATTGGAATCGACCGGATAGCGGAAACGGGGGAGCTGCGGGTGACTTTCCAGGTTATCAATCCGACAGCTACTGCCACAACTCAAGGGGCAAGTACCAGCCAGTCGCCAATTACCATTTATACGTCCAATGACCGCACCGTATTTGGGGCGCTCCGCCGGGCTTCCAAGCAGGCGACCCGGCAGCTGTTTTTTGCCCATACACAGCTTCTGGTGATAGGAGAATCGCTCGCAGAAAGCGGCATCAAAGACATATTTGATATTTTTGAACGATCCCATGAGCTTCGTCTGAATACAACAGTGTTGGTGTCCAGGGAAACAGATGCCGCGTCCATTCTCAAGGTATTACTGCCCCAGGAAAGCGTGCCTTCCATCGGGTTGGATAAAAAGACGGAAAACACCGCTAATGTCTGGGGGGAAACCCCTAAAGTGAATGTATTTGAGCTCATTAAGGAGCTAACGGGAGGCGGAGGTTTTTCAATCACCGGGGTCCGCATGATTGGAAATGTGAAAGAGGGACAGAAAAAGTCGAGTCTGGAGCAGACAAAGGCGGGAACCTCGATACAGATGAGCGGCCAGGCGGTATTCAAAAAAGGAAAGCTGGAGAAATGGATCGAAGGGCCTGAAGCCAGAGGCACACAGTGGATTCTCGACAAAATCGTCGAAACCAATCTGAATGTTTCTTCAGGACAGCAGGCTGAAGCCACTGCCGTAAACATAGTGTATTCCAAAACCAGGATCAAAGTTGAGATACGGGATGGATTGCCTGTATTCCATGTTCATGTCAGCGAAGAAGGAAACATCAATGAAACACAGGAAGTTGTGGATCTGAGCAACAACCAAGTCATCCGAAAGCTGGAAGCGGGGATGGAGAAACAAACCAAGAAGGAAATCCGGGAGGCCTTTGAAGCCGCTCAACGGATCGAATACGATTATCTGAATTTTGGCAATGAATTGAAACGTGTCAACCCGGCTGTGTGGAAAACAGTACAGAAGGATTGGAACGAACTCTTCGCCAAAGGCACACTGGATATTCAGGTTCAAGCTTTTATCAGGGCTACAGGGATGCGGCTGACACCACTGAATCCTCCTGAAGAATAACCGGTCCGATTGAATAGGATAGGGAGAACTGCCATATGAGAAAAGAAGTCATCGGCCCCAGTCAATTATTTGCCATGATTGTACTGTTTGAGATGGGAACCGCCCTTGTGGTTCCCATTGGGCTGGAGAGTGGCCATGCGGTATGGCTGTCCATTCTGATAGCTCTGCCTGGCGGGGTAATGCTGTATATGATCTACAATGATCTCTACCGCCAGTTTCCGAATCTGCTCATCAGCGGCTATACCATAAAAATACTAGGGAAATTTATCGGGTGGCCGTTAAGTTTGCTGTATATTCCGGTGCTGATGTTCAACGGGGCCAGAAATTTACGGGAAGCAGGAGATCTCCTGATCTCTTCTTCCTATGACAGAACGCCGATCCTGATCATTAATTCCATTATGGTCATTGCCGTAATGTATATTTTGAACAAGGGAATTGAGGTTTTTTCCAGAACTGCAGAGATTTATTTTTGGATTATTATGATCATGGGATTGGTGTGCAATGGTGTAGTGATTGTCGCCGGTCTGGTTGATTTTAATAATCTTTTTCCCCTGCACTTCGATGATTGGGTGGATGCCTTGCGTTCCGCATATCCGAACATCTGGATATTTCCTTATGGAGAGCTTGTATGCTTCACAACGGTTCTGCCCCACTTCAGCAAATCCCGAAAGTCGAAAAGAACAGGCGTCGCCGCGATCATACTGAGCGGATTTCTGCTCTGCTTCACCCATGCGATTGAAATATCCGTCCTGGGAGTAGACATTTACAGCAGAGCGGCTTTTCCCATATTCACGACCATAACCCTGGTGAACGTGGCTAATTTTATCCAGCGGCTGGATGCGCTTGTGATCTTAACCCTGATTATTGGCGTTTTCTTCAAAATGTCGATTTATTGTTATGCCGCGACAGTAATCACTGCGGATCTGTTCAAGGTTAAGGATTACCGGAGGCTGGTTATGCCTGTAGGCGTCATCGTGTTGTTCACCTCTTTTATCAGCACGGAGAATTACTCAAGCCATTTGAACGAAGGAAAAATGTTTCTGAAATACATCCTGCCCGTCCTATGTGCGGTGGTGCCTATCCTGCTGTTCCTGGTACATCATTTACGTAAACGGTTCGGATGGTACAAGTAACGTCAATGGCCGGCTTTCTTTTTCTTTTTGACGGTTCCCACTGCTAGCTGGATTACAGGAAGGAAGAGAAATACAATGATTACCACCAGCTCCTGAAAGGTTGTAGTGGCTAAGATTGAGGTAAGAAAGCTGAACGACTGGGAGAACGGGGTACCGGTTAACCAATCCACTGAAATCACGATGGATAAGCCCAGTATGGCGAGCACGGCGTAAATAAAGAGAATTTTCATTGAGGTTGTGATCTCCTTCTTCTTCAAAGATAAGCCCTTTAGTGGGTCTGTCCGGCTACCGGTATTATCCCCAGCCGCAGAGGCTGGTAACCAAGACTTTGCCCTCTTGTTTCACGGGAATCAGAAATTTCACTCCGCTTGACGGGCAACCGTAGAATAGCTAGAGTTTAGAATGATCCTAAAGCGGGGTATTAGTGTTGGAAAGGGGGCACGGCATTCATGACGACCTGGAATTTGCAAGGAACGCTCAGCCATCTGCTGATCTGCGGCGGCAGCAGCTGCCGGAAGCATAAAGGCGAAGAAGTAGCAGAAGCGATTGAGGATGAAATTGAGAAGCAGGGGGCTGCAGGCAAAATACATACTACAGTAACTGAGTGCAACGGAAGATGCTCGGATGCCTGTATTGTGATCTCTTACCCGGAAGGGGTCTGGTATAGGGAGATGACGCCTAAGGCGGGTAAAAAACTGGTGCGTAAGGTTCTCAAAGGGAAACAACTGGAGGATCATATCCTCTATACCTACGATGGCGGGCTGCAGGCACAGACTGAAAAAGGCACGAAGGGTAAAAAGAAGAAGTGAAAATAAGATTGTGGAAAGGGATTCACTTCAAGAAGGAGGACTGGCACTAGTCTTATCGAATAAGATACGAGGCTGAATTTGGAAAAAGCCAGGTTATGACACAACCAGAGCTATTTATCCAAAATTTTTGAGGTGCATGCGGGGATGCCACCCGAACAATACCGGAGTTGGTTCATGCGCCGGGGAGAGAGGCGAAACAAGATGCAAAGATCTGAACTGCTTGCGGCAGTCCAGAACATGGAGCCAGCCGATATCCGGCTGTATTACAAGGACGGGGATTCAGCCGGATTCTGGTCCAAGGTAAGGGATTCATCGCTATATGCAGAGGAATTCGCGGAGATCCGGGGGGAAGGGGACAGGCTTAGGGAGATGGCGATTCCTGAGCTTACCTATGCGCTGTTCACTATCTTTGCCAGCACCGGTTCCAGACTGGAATATGAGCGGCCGTATTTTGAGCGGAGAAGAATGCTGAACACGTGGGTGCTGCTGTCTCTGCTGGAGCCTGAGCAGGAAGCCTATATAAGCAAGGCCGGCGAGATTATATGGAGCATCTGCAATGAATACACATGGTGTCTGCCGGCCCATGTCGGCAAGAACGGCATTCCGGACACGATTGATCTGTTCTCGGCAGAAACCGGTTTCACGCTTAGTGAGATCAATTGCCTGCTGGGGGACAGGCTGCCTGCGCTATTGCAGACCCGGATCGAAGAAGAGGTACATAGACGTTTGTTCAGGCCTTATTTGAACTCCGGTCCTTATCATTGGGAGACGTCAACACATAACTGGTCGGCTGTCTGTTCGGGATCGATCGGCGCTGTGGCGCTGCTGATGCTGAAGGACCCGGATATCCTAACGGATATTCTGTTCAAGGTGCAGGGCTCGATGGAATATTATCTTAAGGGCTTCGGCGAAGACGGCGCTTGC
>RCUU01000368.1_pt1 | contig 25748 bp, 17 predicted proteins | sample 2166211 | NCBI WGS metagenome assembly RCUU01 (sample SAMN09932620, study PRJNA488358) | compost metagenome | feature: garden; material: soil; isolation source: compost soil in phenylacetic acid-enriched culture | place: Germany: Experimental Botanical Garden Goettingen | collected 2016-01-27
GGCGCTGCGCTTCTGGGCAATTTCCAGGTCGCTGTAGCCGTTGGCGCGCTTGAAGGCGACGTGCAGGTCAGTCAGCAAGGCATGTTCGTCGATATCGTTGAAACGCAGCTTCTCCGAGAGGATCAGTGCGCCACCGGGCACCAGGGCCTGGCGAATACGCGTAAGCAAGGCCAGGCGCTGTTCCGGGGCAATGAACTGCAGGGTGAAGTTCAACGCCACCACCGATGCGGGTTTGAATTCTAGCGCCAGGATGTCCGCTTCGGTGACCTGCACCGGCAACAGCTCCTGGAACATCGAGTCCTGGGCATTGAGGTATTCGCGGCAGCGCTCGACCATGGCCTGGGAGTTGTCCACGGCGATCACCTGGCAGCCTTCACTGCGTACATGCCGGCGCAACGCCTGGGTGACGGCACCGAGCGAGCTGCCCAGGTCGTACAACACGCTGTGCGGCTGGGCGAACCGGGCGGCGAGCACGCCAAGGTTTTCGACGATGGTCGGGTAGCCAGGCACCGAACGCTTGATCATGTCCGGGAAAACCCGCACCACGTCTTCGTTGAAGGCGAAGTCGGGCACCTGGGCCAATGGCTGGGCGAATAGGCGATCGGGCTCTTTGCTCACAGGGGTTCCAACAGTGTTCGATGTGGAAAGGGGCGGCATTGTAGGAGCGGGCTTGCCCGCGATCAAGGTTGCATCGACCGGCGCGCAGACGCTGCAATGCCCCATTGCCCCAACCAGTAACTCAGAATAATCAGGTAGGGTGCCGCTGCGAACGGCATAACAAAACGATCGATACCAATCAGACTATCAGAGAACACAAATGCCAGCGCTCCTGCCGCCGCCAAGCCGGCGCATGCCAACGCCCGCCAGAGCATGGCGCTGATCGCCAGGGCATAGACACACACCGGGATCAACAATTCGCCCAGTCCATGGGAAGCCAGCACGCCAAGCAAGACTGCACCGGTACCTGCAGCCAGCAGCAGCGCCAATGGCGCAAGTCGACGTGTGTCATTCAGGTAGGCTCGCAAATAGGCCAGGTGAGCGATGAGAAACGCGCCGAGGCCGAACACGAACAAATCCGTAGGCCACGCCAGCAATGCATCGCCAAGCAATGAAAACAGCAGGCCAATGACCACCCAGCGTCGATAGGGCCCCGCGGGGGCCGAGTGCAGCCAGCCAAGTAACGCCAAGACCGGCAGCGGTTTGCTGAGCAGGCAGACCACTGTCGAACCGCTGCTCAACCCGTAGAGAAAGGTCAGTGCACCCAGCACTGCAACGATCAGCCAGCGCACGGCCTATTGCACGCCGAGCGCGCAATTGAACGTCTTCACCGGAGGTACTTCCGGTGCCCAAGGCTGTTGATAAACCAGTATCAGGTGACCTTCGCCCGCGCCCTGTACCTGGAAGCGCCATACCGATTGGCCGGCGCTGCCTACCATGCCTGCATCCTCGGGGTTGCTGTACACCTCCGGGCCCAGGCTGCGCAGCAAGCTGCCCGCGGGGTTCTGCATCAACCAGCGGTAACCGGTGGTGGGGTTGCTTGGCAGGGTCAGGGTCAGCATCTGGCCAGTGTGCAACTGCAGCGGGCATTGGCTTTGGCTTTGCAGGTTCACCGTGTGCGGTGGGGTCGTGGAACAGGCAGCGAGCAAGGCAAGGCTTGGCGGGACAAGCAGGCGGGCAGAGGACATAGGCGCTCCAGTCGGATGAGGACGGTGTCCAGCATACTGTAGGAGCGGGTGGCGCGGCACCCCGAATGCCCGCGATAGCGGTCGTTTGTAGCCTTGGAACACCGTGCGACCGCTATCGCGGGCAAGCCCGCTCCTACAGGGGCGCCAAGGCTGCTGTTAGAACAACACCTTGGCCACGTCGGAAAAACGCTTGGCGAAGTGCACGGTCAGGCCTTCCTTAAGGTAATCGGGCAGCTCCTCGAAGTTGCCGCGGTTCGGTTCGGGCAGAATCAATTCGTAAATCTTCTGCCGCCGCGCCGCGATGACTTTTTCCCGTACGCCACCAATTGGTAGCACGTGCCCGGTCAAGGTCAGTTCACCGGTCATGGCAACGCCTTTTTTCGGCGCCTGGTTACGCGCCAGCGACAGCAGGGCACTGGCCATGGTCACGCCGGCACTCGGGCCATCCTTGGGCGTCGCGCCTTCGGGAACATGCAGGTGGACGAAGGCTTCGTCGAAAAAGGTCGGATCTGCCCCGTATTGCTTGAGATTGGAGCTGACATAGCTGTAGGCAATCTCGGCGGACTCTTTCATCACGTCGCCCAACTGCCCGGTCAGCTTGAAGCCCCGGTTGAGGGTGTGAATGCGCGTGGCCTCGATCGGCAAGGTGGCACCGCCCATGCTGGTCCAGGCCAGGCCCGTGATGACGCCGGTGCCGGAGAGTAGCTGTTCGGAGCGGAACACCGGGGTGCCCAGGGACGCTTCAAGGTCCTTGGTGCCGAGCTTGATCACGGCATCGGGTTCATCCAACAGGCGCACCACGGCCTTGCGCACCAGCTTGCCCAGTTGCTTCTCCAACTGGCGTACCCCGGCTTCGCGGGCATAGCCCTCGATCACGGCACGCAAGGCGCTGTCAGTGATGCCCAGGCTGGCTTTGTCGACGCCGGCCTTTGCCAATTGCTTGGGCCATAGATGGCGTTTGGCGATGGCCAGTTTTTCCTCGGTGATATAGCCGGACAGGCGTATCACTTCCATGCGGTCGAGCAGCGGCCCGGGGATCGAGTCCAGGGTGTTGGCGGTGCAGATGAACAACACCTTGGACAGGTCCAGGCGCAGGTCCAGGTAATGGTCGAGGAAGTCGACGTTCTGTTCCGGGTCGAGGGTTTCGAGCAGGGCCGAGGCGGGATCGCCCTGGTAGCTCTGGCCCATCTTGTCGATCTCGTCGAGCATGATCACCGGGTTCATCACTTCGACGTCTTTCAGGGCCTGCACCAGCTTGCCGGGCTGGGCGCCGATGTAGGTGCGGCGGTGGCCCTTGATCTCGGCCTCGTCACGCATGCCGCCGACACTGAAGCGGTAGAACGGCCGGCCGAGCGATTCGGCGATGGACTTGCCGATGCTGGTCTTGCCCACCCCAGGCGGGCCCACCAGCAGCACGATCGAGCCGCTGATCTCGCCTTTCCAGGCGCCCACGGCGAGGAATTCGAGGATGCGCTCCTTGATGTCGTCAAGGCCGGCGTGGTGCTGGTCGAGCACCTTGCGCGCATGCTTGAGGTCGAGCTTGTCCTTGCCGTACACGCCCCAGGGCAGGGCGGTGGCCCAGTCCAGGTAGTTGCGGGTGACGGCGTATTCGGGCGAGCCGGTTTCGAGGATGGCCAGCTTGCCCATCTCTTCGTCGATGCGCTTGCGCGCCTGGTCCGGCAGGGTCTTGCCTTCGAGGCGCTGCTCGAACTGCTCGAGGTCGGCGCTGCGGTCGTCCTTGGTCAGGCCCAGCTCCTGCTGGATGACCTTGAGCTGCTCCTTGAGGAAGAATTCACGCTGGTGCTCGCCGATCTGCCGGTTGACCTCGGCGGAGATCTCGTTCTGCAGGCGTGCGACCTCGACTTCCTTGCGCAGCATCGGCAGGACTTTCTCCATGCGCTTGAGCATGGGCACGCAATCGAGCACTTCCTGCAGTGCGTTGCCGGTGGCTGAGGTCAGGGCGGCGGCAAAATCGGTCAGCGGCGACGGGTCGTTGGGGCTGAAACGGTTGAGGTAGTTCTTCAACTCTTCGCTGTACAGCGGGTTGAGTGGCAGCAACTCCTTGATCGCGTTGATCAGGGCCATGCCATAGGCCTTGACCTCATCGGTCGGCTGAGGAGGCTGGTGCGGGTATTCGACTTCCACCAGATAGGGCGGGCGATGGTGCTTGAGCCAGGTGCGAATGCGTACCCGGGTCAGGCCCTGGGCCACGAATTGCAATTTGCCGTTGGCGCGGCTGGCATGGTGGACCTTGACCAGGGTGCCGTACAAGGGCAGGGCGGATGTGTCGAAATGGCGGTGGTCTTCAGGTGGCGTGTCCATGAAGAACAGCGCCAGGGAATGGTGGGGAGTCTTGGCGACCAGGTCCAGGGTTTCGGCCCAGGGTTCTTCATTGACGATAACCGGCAACACTTGCGCCGGGAAGAAGGGCCGATTGTGTATCGGGATGATATAGACCTTGTCCGGCAGTTGGTCACCTGGCAGGGCCAGGCCTGTGCCGGTGGCGGTGGAGTGTTCGGTGGGGTCGGCTTCTGCGTGTTCGTCGGGGTTATCGGGGAGGGCTTGCTGATCGCTCATGGGGCACCTGCGCTAATGGCTATGGAGCTTAGATGGGGCGGGCGAGCTGCGCTTTCAATGGCAAGGGTGCGAACAGCGGCCCATGAGCGACCCGCAAGCGGCTTGGGCCGCTCCGGGTTTTACAGCCTATTTGGACAATTTATAGGCAATTATATAGTCACCCATGCGGGTGCCGAGCGAGCCGTGACCACCGGCAGTCACCAGCACGTACTGCTCGCCATCCTTGCCGGTGTAGGTCATGGGTGTGGCCTGGCCACCTGCCGGCAGGCGCGCGACAAACAGCTCGTTGCCATTGTTGACGTCATAGGCACGCAGGTATTGGTCCAGGGTACCACTCAGGAATGCGACGCCACCTGCCGTGACGATCGGGCCGCCCATGCTCGGCACGCCCAGCGGCAGGCCGATCGGCAGCGGCGAACTGTCGCGGCTGGTACCGTTCTTGTGTTTCCAGACGACCTGGCGGGTGGTCAGGTCGATGGCCGCGACGTCACCCCAGGATGGTGCCTGGCACGGCACGCCGAGGGGCGACATGAACGGGTGCATGATGACCCCATAGGGCGCTCCGGTGTTCGGCTGCACGCCGCTGGTTTCACTGATGCGCTTGCCACCGGAAGCAACCTGCTCGCGCGGTACCAGCTTCGATACGAACGCCATGTGGTTGGGGCTGGTGAACAGCAGCTGGCGTACTGGGTCCACCGACACCCCACCCCAGTTGAAGACCCCGACATTGCCTGGGTAGATCAGGCTGCCCTGTTCCGAAGGCGGGGTGTACTGCCCTTCATAACGCAACTGGCGGAACTGGATGCGGCACAGCAGCTGATCGAATGGCGTCGCACCCCACATGGCTTGCTCGGTCAACGGCGGTGGCAGCAGGTTGAGGTCGGAGCGGGCCTGGGTCGGTGATGTGCGATCGCCGGCGACGGCGCCCGAGGGCGCGGGGATTTCGCGAATCGGCACGATGGGCGTGCCATCGCGACGGTCCAGCACATACAGGCTGCCCTGTTTGGTCGGCGCAATCAACGCGGGCTTTATCCCGCCGGAGGTCTTCAGGTCGACCAGGGTTGGTTGGCTACCCACGTCCATGTCCCACAGATCGTGATGGGTGAACTGATAATTCCAGCGCAGCTTGCCCGTTCTGAGGTCCAGGGCAACGATGCCGGCACTGAATTTTTCCGCGCCCGGGGTACGATTGCCGCCCCATTGGTCCGGTGTCTGGTTGCCCAGGGGCAGATAGACCATGCCGATTTTTTCGTCGACGCTGGCCAGCGACCACATGTTCGGCGAATTGCGCGAATAGAACTGGCCGGGGGGCAGGGGCTCGGTGGCGTCGGGGTTGTTGCTGTCCCAGTTCCACACCAGGCGGCCGTCGTGTACATCGAAAGCGCGGATGACGCCGGACGGCTCGTTGGTCGATTCGTTATCGGTGACGTGGCCGCCGATGATCACCAGGTTACGGCTGATCGCGGCTGGCGAGGTGGAGTAATACCCGCCGGCGGTGAACGGGCCGATGCCGGCGGTCAGGTCCACGACTCCTTGCTTGCCGAAGTGTTCGCAGAGTTTGCCGGTGTCGGCATTGAGCGCGATCAGGCGTGCGTCGGCCGTGGGCAGGTACAGGCGCCGCGGGCACGCGGTGGTGATGGCTTTGCCGGCTTCGGACAGTGGAGCCGGTGGAGCACCAACGGTGCTGGTGCCATAGGTGTTTTCGTCGTAGTAGGAAACCCCACGGCAGGTCATGTGGGCGAAACCCTTGAACCCGGACGGGCTCTTGATCTGTGGGTCGAAACGCCAGATTTCCTTGCCGGTATCGGGGTCGAGCGCCAGTACTTTGCTGTGCGCGGTGCAGGCATAGAGCATGCCGTTGACCTTGAGCGGGGTGTTCTGGTTGGTCAGTTCGACCGGGTCATCGGCCGTTGGCAGGTCGCCCGTGCGGATGTGCCAGGCTTCCTGCAGCAGGTTGACGTTGGCCGGGGTGATTTGCGTGAGGGGTGAGTAGCGGTCGCCGAACTCGGTGCGGCCATACGCCTGCCATTCACCGTCGGGCATTTTCGGTGCGGCGCTCTGGGTACCGGCGTTGTCGCGGCCCAGTTCGCCCTTGATTTCATCGGGGGTGACGAACTGGCTGGCCACAGCCACCGCACCGGAGGCGAGCACGCCCAGGGTCAGCAGGCCGGTTCCGAAAAACGCCGAGCCATCGCGCAGTAACGGGCGGCGCAACCACGGCAGCAGCATCAACACACCGATGGCAAACCACAGGGCCAGGCGCGGTACCAGTTGCCACCAGTCCAGGCCCACTTCCCATAATGCCCAGGCCGTGCTGCCCAGCAACACCAGGGCATACAGGCCCAGGGCAGCGCGACGGGCGGCCAGCAACAGCAACCCTGTCAGGGTGATCAAGGCCCCGGCGATCAGGTAGTAGCGCGACCCGCCCAGTTCGTTGAGTTTGATCCCTCCGTGCACCATGGCCACGCCCATCGGCAGCAATACCAGGCCGAGCAAACGCGGCAGCAGGCGATATCGACGCAAAGCACCCTCAGTCCTCATCGTTGGATCTCCGTGAGATGGTCAGGCACCGAGCCAATCCGTTGCCTTGGCATTACTGTAGTAGTACCCAGCGCGATATTCCCCGGCAGGCCAAGGCAAGATCAATCAGAAGGTCGTGCGTAAACCCACCTCCACACTGCGCCCCGGTGCCGGCGCGATATCGCGCAGGATGGAGCTGGCATAACGCACCGTCTGGTCGGTGAGGTTCTCGCCTTTGATGAAAGCCAGCCACTGGCTGGTGCCGACGTTGAAACGGTAGCCAGCACTGGCCCCCAGCGTGGTGTAGCCATCGGTGCTGCTTTCATTGTCGGGCCGATGGTGTTGTGAGCTGGCGTGCTGTACATCCAGGCGTGCCTGCCATTGGTTGCGTTGCCACAGCAGGCCGCTGTTCAGGCGCAGCGGGGCAATGCGCGGCAGGTCCTGGCCGGTATCGAGGTTCTTGGCCCGGGTGTAGTCGCCCGAGAGTTCCAGGGCAAAGTCGCCGTAGCGGTTTTGTGCCAGGGTCCAGTGGTCCTGCGCTTCAATGCCGCTGAAGCGCGCCCGTACACCGGTGTAGTGGTAGATGGGGAAGCCGTCGGCATCTCCATGGCGATGGTCATGGTCATGGTCATGGTGGGTGTGGCCGGTGGCAAGCAAGCCGATGTAATTGGAAAAGTGGCTGTAGAACACGCCGACGCTGCCCTTGTGCACGCCGTTGTCGAAACGCAGGGCAAGGTCGCTGGAAATCGCCTTTTCCTTGTTCAGATTGGCATCGCCGACCTCAAACGTGCCAGTCGCCATATGGGGGCCATTGGCATACAGCTCGTAGAAGGTCGGGGCACGTTCGGTGTAACCAAGGGTCGCTGCCAATGACCAGATTGGCGTCAGCCGATACACCGCACCGGTTGAAAGGCTGCCGGCCGTAAAGCTCGTGCTACTTCCTATGGCGTCAAAGCGTTCGTTGCCCTGGTCATTGGGGTTGTGCCGGGTATGTTCGAGCCGTGCACCGAGGTTCAACACCAGGCGTTCGCTGGCTTGCAGTTCCTCGAGCATGAACAGTGCAACGCTGTTGGTATCGGTGTACGGCACGAAGGCTTCTTCGCCGAGTGCCGAAAACTTACTGTGGCCGACTTGAGCGCCGATCACGCCGTCCAGCGCGCCCAGCGGTTGGTGCCGGGCTTCGACGCGGGCTTCATAGCCCTTGTTCTTGAAGGTGGTGCCGACCTCGCCATCTTCGAGCTCGCGGTGCTGGTAGTCGGTGTAGCCGGCATCGAATTTCAGCGAAGTGAACGGACCGTTCAGGTTGCGCATTTGCGAGGCGAAGGTGTAATGGTCTTGTTGCATGCGCAGGCGGACGTCCTGTTCGGCCGGCGAGCCGTAGTTGGCATCGTAGTGACTGTAGGAAAAGCCGCTGTAACCATCATCCCAGGTATAGGACCCACCCAATGCGCCGCCGTCCTGGCGGCCGTCGCTGTTGCCCAGGCGGTACTTCTGGTTGTTGTCGCCATCGCTCCTGGCATCGGAGCTTTGAGCGTAACCGGGAATGCGCAAGTCGTTGAACGTGCGTGAATTGGCATCCAGGTGCAAGGCGAAACGACCATTGCCGGCTTCCAGCTTGCCGGCACCGCTGCGCGTGGTATCGGCCCCGCCATAGCGCAGTTCACCGGCGCCTTGAATGCCGTCGATGGCTTCGGTCGGGATGCGGTTGTCGAAGGTATTGACGACGCCACCAATGGCATTGCCACCGTAGAGCAGGGCGGCAGGGCCGCGGATGATTTCGATGCGTTCGACCGTTACCGGGTCCATCGGTACTGCGTGGTCATAAGACAGCGAGGAGGCATCCAGCGCGCCGACCCCGTTGCGCAACAGGCGAATGCGGTCGCCGTCGAGCCCACGGATGATCGGGCGGCTGGCGCCGGGGCCGAACCAGGTCGAGGACACACCGGGCTGCCGGTTCAGGGTTTCGCCAAGGCTGGCTTTTTGTTGCAGGGTCAGGGAGTCGCCTTCCAGCGTACTGCTGGGCGATGCCAAGTGCGGGCTGCCCAGTGGGTTGGCGGTAATGATCTGGGGTTGTAGTTCGAGGGCCGCTGCCAGTGGCGAAGCCAGCAGTAATGCGCCAGCGACGGGGCGCAGGGCCGGGCGCCGGTGGCGGGCTGTAACGCGGGACATCTGAGATTCCTTGCTCGGGTTGATTAGTGTTATGAGGTTATAACATAACACTTGATTCGCAATAATCGAACCCGCAACTGTGCTTCAAGTTGCTTCTAGACTGATTGCACAGCGATTGTGACTCGCCGTGCGAGCCGGCCTCGGCTAAGGTGCGCACCCTGATCAATCAACTGGAGCCAGGCATGACCGCATCCAACAGTAACCCCTTGCACGGCGTAACACTGGAGCAGATCCTCGTTGCCCTGGTGGACCATTACCAGTGGCAAGGGTTGGCCGAGCGCATTGATATCCGCTGCTTCAAGAGCGACCCCAGCATCAAGTCGAGCCTGACCTTCCTGCGCAAGACGCCATGGGCGCGGGAGAAGGTCGAGAAGTTGTATGTGCAACTGCAACGCCAGGGCTGATCGGCATGGGGCGTGCGATCAAATGTGCCGCCTGCCTGGGCTGGGCAGCATTGGCCATCCAGATGTATCTGGTACTGGCCTCGCGCTGGTCATTGCAGGCCAGCCTGATGGGCGGCCTGATCAACTTTTTCAGCTACTTCACTGTGCTGAGCAATACGCTGGTTGCAGTGGTGCTGACGTATGAAGCATTTGGCAGGGCATCGCCCGCCCGGCGTTTTTTTCTGTCGCCCTGGGTCAGTTCGGGTATTGCGGTCAGCATTACCCTGGTCGCTTTAGCCTACAGCGTTCTGCTGCGTCACCTCTGGCAACCCCAGGGCTGGCAATGGCTGGCCGATGAGTTGCTGCATGACGTGATGCCGCTGCTCTACCTGGTGTATTGGTGGCAATGCGTGGCCAAGGGCAGCCTGCGCCTGTTGCACGTGCTGCCATGGTTGGCCTACCCGGTGCTGTACTTTGGCTACGCCTTGGTGCGCGGAGAGTGGATCGGGGTCTATCAATATCCGTTTCTCGACGTTGCCGAACTGGGCTACACCCAAGTGCTAGGCAATGCGCTGGCCTTGTGTGTGGGCTACGTCCTGATTGCCTTGCTGTTGATCGGCATCGATCACTGGTTGGGCAAGCGCCAGGCTCATCGCCAGGCGCTGCGCTGAAGCGCTTGCTCAAGCGCCATCATGTTCGTCCAGGCGCCAGTAGCCCGCGGCCTTGACCTGGCTTTCGAGCAAGCCATGCGTATCCAGTAGCACACGCCGCAGTTTGCGCGAGAGCGCAGCCTCGGTGGCGATCCAGGCATACAGCTGACCCTCGGGGCACTGCAACTGGGCAACCACATCGAGCACATTGCGTTCATGGCGATGCACCCAGGTCACTTGAACCTGCGCGGCGCTGTGCAGAGCCTGGTGCTCCCCGAGGTCTTCCACTTCAACCACGACCTGCACCGTGCAGCCCGCCGGCAGTTCCTCCAGGCGCCTGGCGATGGCGGGCAGGGCGGTTTCGTCGCCAATCAGCCAGTAACTGTCGAAGATGTGGGGGACGATCATCGAGCTGCGCGGGCCGGCAATGTACAGGTCCTGGCCAGGTTGCGCACAGGTGGCCCATGTGGACGCCGGGCCGTCGCCATGCAACACGAAGTCGATGTCCAGTTCGCCAGCTGTGAGGTCAACCCTACGCGGGGTGTAGTCGCGCATCGCGGGCTTGGCACTGTCGCCGTCACTGTTGGCGCCCGATGCCCCATTTTGCAGGGCGGCGACTTCCTCGGGAGTGCGGGCAAACAGCAACTTGATGTGGTCATCGCAACCCAGGCTGGTAAAGCCCGCCAGTTCGCTGCCACCCAGGGTGATGCGGCGCATGCGCGGGGTCAGGTCGGTGACCCGTAGCACCTGCAGCTTGCGGCGTTTGATTTCATGCATGACCCGGTGGATGGCACCGCTGTTTTCGGCATTCATTCAGCGCACTCCGTAGTTGACGGGGGCATTGCCGGCCCGCAGACGATGGCTTTGGCGGTGTCGTTGAGCAGGTCGCGCACACGCACGATTTCTTCCGGGCTCCAGCGGCCGTGGTGCATTTGCAAGGCATGGCGCAGGTTGTGCACGGCTTCATGGATCTGCGGTGGGCGGTCATGGCCGCGCAGCGACTGCTTGCTCACGTCAATGCGCATGCGTACGCCTTCCAGGGCAATGGCTTGTTCGGCGAGGGCTTGGCGCCCGCTATCACTCACCTCGTAGCGCTTCTTGCCACCATGGGTTTGGCCCGCAATCAGCTCGCTTTCTTCAAGAAACGTCAGGGTCGGGTAAATCACCCCCGGGCTCGGGCTGTAGGCGCCATCGAACATGTTTTCGATCTGGCGGATCAGGTCATAACCATGGCAGGGCTGCTCGGCGACCAGCGCCAACAGCAGCAGTTTCAGGTCGCCGGGGGCGAACACCCGCGGCCCGCGGCCGCCACGTTCACGTCCGGGGCGTCGCTCGAACAGGTCATGGCTGTCGCCATGGTTACGATGGGTCGGATGCTCTCTCATCGCGCTCTCCTTTAAAGATATATCTTAAGATATTACTAAAGACATATCTAAACGCAAGGCGCTCCGACCAAATGACAGTTGAGAGGCTTCAGAAAAGTCTTACAGCAGTCCGAGGTTCCGCTGATTCAATCAGCAGAGTGGTCTCACTAAGATCCCGCCCCGTTCGTTAAGACCGTGGTGCACATCGTGATCAGACTTTTTTTCTGTACGTTGCTTTTGTTGAGCTTCATCTCACCCGCCAAGGCCAACCTTCAGCGGCTGGACAAGGCTGGCGAGCCGCCCCATTCATGGCGCCAGGAGCTGGACGCGACCCTCGAAAGCCTGATCGAGCGCGCTCACCAGCTGATCGGGGTCAAGTACCGCTGGGGTGGGATGTCGGAAACAAGCGGGTTCGACTGCAGTGGGCTGTTGGTATACCTGTTTCGCAGTGAGGCGGGCGTTCATGTGCCACGCACGACCGCGTCCATGCTTAAATCGCGTGCCCCGACGGTGGCCCAGCGCAAGCTCAAGCCCGGTGATGCGGTGTTCTTCAATCGCAATGGCCGGGGCCAGACCAACCATGTGGGGTTGTATATCGGTGAGGGTAAGTTCATCCATGCGCCGCGCACCGGCAAAACCATCCGCATCGACTCACTGAACAATCGCTACTGGAATCGCAGCTACATCACCGCCAAGCGCTTCCACGGGCCGTTGTAGCCATGCTACTGGCCCGTGGGTGCCTATTTGGCGCTGACTTGTGCGGTTAGCGGCGGCAGGCACTGGGTATGCCCGCCTGGCTCCAGGTACGGCACCAGGATCGGTGCCATGCCCTTGAGTACCTGCACCGGCAGCGCCGAGGTGAACTTGAACTGCTCGGCGGCCTTGCCTGGAACAAAGGCGGTCAAGGTGCCGAAATGGTTGTCGCCGATAAAGAACACAAAGGTCGCCGTGCGGTTGACCGCCTTGGAGCTGATCATGCGGCCACCGGCACCGAACGCCTCGATGCGGTTGTCGCCGGTACCGGTCTTGCCGCCCATCACCAGCACATGCCCGTTGGCCAGCTTGAAGCTGCCGGAAATACGCCGTGCGGTACCGGCCTCGACCACTTGCGAGAGGGCGCCGCGCAGGGCAGCGGCCACTTCCGAAGGCAGGATGCGTTTGCCTTTGTCCGGGTCGCTGATCAATTGCGTCTCGTACGGGGTATCGGCGGCGAAGTGCAGGGTGTCGATGCGCAGGGTCGGCAGGCGCACGCCGTCGTTCTGGATGATCCCCATCAACTCGGCCAGTGCGGCGGGGCGGTCGCCGGAGCTGCCGATGGCGGTGGCCAGCGACGGAACCAGGTGATCGAAGGGGTAGCCGACCTGTTTCCAGCGGCGATGAATGTCCAGGAACGCCTCGATTTCCACCATGGTGCGTACACGGCTGTCGCGCGCGCCCTTGTGCCGGCTCTTGAATAGCCAGCTGTAGACTTCCTGGCGTTCGAACTGGCTGGCCTTGACCGCATCCTTGAACTGCGCATCGGGGTTATTGAGCAGGTAACCCAGCAACCACAGGTCCAGCGGATGCACTCGGGCAACGTAGCCCTGGTCCGGCAGGTCGTATTTGCCCGGGCCATAGTCGTAATACATAGCGTCGAGCCTGGCGTCGGTGACGGCCTGTTTTTTCTTGTCCTTCTCTTTATTCAAATGCGCGCGAACAAAGGTGTTGAAGGTGGCCTGGTTGGCCTCCGGGTACAGGTAACGGTGCACGGCGGCCAGGCGGCTCGGCGTCACGTGCAGGCTGTCGAGGAAGGTATCCAGGCGTTCCTGGGAGCTCTTGCGCTGGTATTTCTTCCAGAAGCGCAGCAGGTAAGACGTCCCTTCACGGTCGGCGAAACGGGCCAGGTATTCCTGGCGCCGCGGGTCGCTGTCGTCCTTGAGCAGTTGCGCGCTGTTGTTGGGGGCCTGATAGGTGCTGTAGCGCACCAGGTCGCGCAGCAGGCGGATGAACGGCAGGTTGATCGACTCGCGCAGGGCTTCCTTGAGCGTTGGGTTGCGGCCGTTGTCTTCCTTGCGGAAGTTATTGAACACATGCATGCCGCCACCGGTGAAGAAGGCTTCACCGGGGCTTGCCGAGTACTTGCGCTCCAGCGCAGCGTCGAGCATGGCCGGCAGGCTGCGGTCCTTGGTCTGGATCAGGTAGTCCACGGCCCAGCGGGTGATGCGGTCCATCTCGGCAATTTCGACCGTCTTCAGCTCGGCCGGGGTTTGCGCGCCGAAACGGTCGTGCAATTCGGCAATGATCTGCAGGTAGCTGGTCAGCACGCGCAATTTGGCGGTGGAGCCGAGCTCCAGCTTGCTGCCTTCGTTGATGTCGAACGGCTGGTCGGTACTGTCGGTTTGCACCCTTACCCGCGAGCCATCGGGGGTACGCTCGAACAACGTGAAGCTGTAGCGGACCTGGGTGGTGCTGGTGGGCGTCAGCAGGCGCTCGCCGTACAGCCCGATCTTCTCGGCGAAGGCCGGGTCGGCAAGTTGGCGCAGGTATTGGCTGACCTGGCCTTGCAGGTCCGATTGCAGGGTCGTGGTGGCCGACAGGTCGAGGCGGTCCAGGTCATACAGTGGCCGGTTGAGCATGGTCGAAAGCCGGGCACGGGCGACGCTGATGCCCTTGTTGGTGACAATCGGCACAATGGTCGGTTGCAAGATCCAGTCACGGTAGGTCACTTGGCTGGCCAGGGCCGCATCGGCCAAGGGCTTGTCGATGACATTGTTCGCCGCCAGCACGCGAATATGGCTGTCGGTCAGCAGCGCCAGTTCGTTGCGGCCCTTGGATAGAAAGTGCGACGGGCGGCGCTGGGCAATCATCAGCGACAATACCTGGCGCAAGGCCAGGCCGCGGGCGGCCAGGCTCGCCGGGTCGGTCGCGGTGGATGCCAATGTTTCGTTGACCTTGGTGAACTCGGCGCCGTACCAGACCCGCAAGCCCTCGGCCATGCCATGGACTTCGCCATGCCCGGGGACGGCCGACAATGGCACGCTGTTGAGGTAGTCGCGCACGATCTTCTTGCGCGCTTCCAGGGTCTGCGGCCCGTCCTGGTAAGCGCGTACGCTGGCAGAAAACATCTGCCGCAGTTTTTCCCCACCCGAGATGGTCAGGCCGTCGGGAGAGTGGCGATATTTTTCCAACTGCGTGGCCAGGGTGCTGCCGCCGGCCGATTGCCCGGGCAAGGCGAACATTTTCGCCACCTGGGTATAAGCGGCCATGGCAAAACGTGGCCAGTCCACCGCCGGGTTGGCCAGGGGCTCCTTGGGGTCGAGCAGGTCACGGTTCTCGATAAACAGCAAACTGCTGACGATCAGGGGGGGAATGGCGTCGAAATTGTCGTACAGCTGCTGCGGATAATGAAATTGATACAGCGCGTCGCCCTTGCAATCGGTGATCGACAAGCCGGCCTGAATCTTCTCTGGATAGGGCACGAAGAAGCCATGTTTGGTGTAGCTCATCAGTGCAGGGGAGAAGCGTGTCTGCTGCTTGATCACATAATCTCGGTTGAGCAGGCGCGGCAGGAACTCGTCCATGGCGCTGTAACCCAGACGCTTGTCGAACGGGCCCTCACCCGGGTAGACCACATCGGCGCTGGGGCCATCGTGCATGGCGTAGGTCAGCGAGGCGGCATAGCTGCTGAATTCACGGGCCTGCAGCTTGGAGGTGCGCACTTCCGAGTCAATGGCAAAACCCAGGGCAACGAGGGCAATGACCAGCAAGAGCCAGAACAGCCGCCACCATAAATGGCGTTGCCTGGGACTCTTGGGCGTCGGCGATTCTTCCAGACTTTCAGCAGAGGCTTCGGTCTTGGTTGGTTCGGTTTGCCACAACGCGCCCATAGTTTTCGATCCAATCGCAATTGATCATCGCACTTGCCTGAAGCTTAGTCGCTGGCCGGGCTTGGTGAAAAATTTGTCGCCCAGCTGTGGGTATTTTCATTAAAAGCAGTGGGAACAAGCCTTTGGTGGTGCTTCCGGTGCGCTGATTTGGTGCTATTTTACGCGCCCAAATTGTGCGTCCGCATGTTTCCGGCTTGTTGGAGCAGCGAATAACGGCGTCACTCGCGGGTAAGTCTGGAGATTGCTCCTCCAAAAAAGGCATTTTTACCGAGAGAACTCGCCAAAATTTGCCCGTTATATGGTGAAAAGCGCTGATGAGGCCTTTTTATACTGCACGCCCCGTTGATCTGGCAGGAATGCCCTGGCAGGCGGGCTTGCCCACAAGGCACAGCCCGGCATTAAAACGTTGCACCGGTCTATCGGCCCGCGCCACGTGCTCAGACGGTTTATATCCAATAACAAGAGGTTGATTCATATGCCAGTCGGCAACCACCCCTCTCACGGTGAGACCGCCCAGGGCGGCCCACTCAAGCGAGACCTGGGCGAGCGACATATTCGCCTGATGGCACTGGGCGCCTGTATCGGTGTCGGCCTGTTCCTCGGTTCGGCCAAGGCCATCGAAATGGCAGGCCCGGCCATCATGCTGTCGTACATCATCGGCGGCCTGGCAATCCTGGTCATCATGCGCGCGCTTGGCGAAATGGCCGTGCACAATCCGGTCGCTGGTTCCTTCAGCAGTTACGCCCAGGACTACCTTGGCCCACTGGCAGGTTTTCTGACCGGCTGGAACTACTGGTTCCTGTGGCTGGTGACCTGCGTGGCGGAAATCACCGCAGTGGCCATCTACATGGGCATCTGGTTTCCTGAGGTGCCGCGCTGGACCTGGGCCTTGGCCGCACTGGCCAGCATGGGAACCGTCAACCTGCTTACCGTCAAGGCCTTTGGCGAGTTCGAGTTCTGGTTCGCACTGATCAAGATCGTCACCATTGTTGCGATGGTCCTGGGCGGCATCGGCATTATCGCCTTTGGCTTCGGCAACGACGGCGTGGCCCTGGGCATTTCCAACCTGTGGAGCAATGGCGGCTTCATGCCCCATGGCATCACCGGTGTGCTGATGTCTTTGCAAATGGTGATGTTCGCCTACCTTGGCGTGGAAATGATCGGCTTGACCGCCGGTGAGGCACGCAACCCGCAGAAGACCATCCCGAGCGCCATCGGCTCGGTGTTCTGGCGCATCCTGCTGTTCTACGTGGGTGCCTTGTTCGTGATCCTGTCGATCTACCCTTGGAACGAAATCGGCACCCAGGGCAGCCCGTTCGTCATGACCTTCGAGCGTCTGGGCATCAAGACCGCCGCTGGCATTATCAACTTCGTGGTAATTACCGCAGCGCTGTCGTCCTGCAACGGCGGCATCTTCAGTACCGGCCGCATGCTCTACAGCCTGGCGCAGAATGGCCAGGCGCCGAAAGCCTTCGCCAAGACCGCGAGTAACGGCGTGCCGCGCAATGCCCTGCTGCTGTCAATCGCTGCCTTGCTGATGGGCGTACTGCTCAATTACCTGGTACCGGAAAAGGTCTTCGTCTGGGTGACCGCCATCGCGACGTTCGGTGCGATCTGGACCTGGGTGATGATCCTGCTGGCGCAACTGAAGTTCCGCGCCGGCCTGAGCGAAGCCGAGCGCAGCCGCCTGCAATACCGTATGTGGCTGTGGCCGCTGAGCTCCTACCTGGCGTTGGCGTTCCTGATCCTGGTGGTGGGCCTGATGGCATACTTCGAGGAAACGCGTATTGCGCTGTATGTCGGCCCGGCGTTCCTGGTGCTGCTGACGGTGCTGTTCTACACGTTCAAGCTGTCCCCGAAACAGGACAGTGCGGCGTTGGCGCGATCAGCGTCGTGATGTGAGAAAAGCCCTGGTCTTGTGACTGGGGCTTTTTCTTTGGGCGATAGACCGGCCGGCTTTGCCGGGTATCGGCACGGAAGTTTCAGAGCCCGACTGTCGAACCATTGGCGCCTAATGCCCTGCGGGCAGGTCAAGGTAAGCGGGATTACTTCAGCCAGCCGACGATTTTACCGATCCCTCCCAGCAGAAAAAGCAAACTCACAACCACTATTGAACTCAGATGCAATATTGCCAACTTGCGCTTAAGCGATACGGGAAAATTGTTTATATCCTCAGTATCGACGCGACCGCGCTTAACATAAAAACCGGGAAAGGTGACGAAACCGGAGATGCCACCCACTAGTGGCCTGTACGGTTAATTCGAGTACTCAAATTCGAGTCCAAGGGTTCGCCAGGCAAGGCGCCGCGACGAGTCGTAGCAGGGCTACGGCGAGGAGTGGTAACGCCGCTTGGCGAAGTCTTGGGCCGAAGTTGAGTAAACGAATTGACCACACAGGCCACTAGCAACAGCTTGCCCCAAGGGCCACCTTGTCTAAGTGGAGCAAGATTCATGACTCCAGGAGAGTTTTTCAGTTGATCCCGCATCAAATCCATCTTGGTATAAGCGATGTACAGCGCGGCTGAAATACAAAAAAACGCCCCCAATAAAATACCCCCTCCGCCAAAAAGGATAAAAACTTCACGAGGTATGAAAGCACTCATCGAGTTTGCTCATAAATAATTTCACCGGCGCCTTCACCAAATGAACCGCCCAACGCGCCACCAGTAAATGAGGCCACCCCGACCACGACTACACCGCATACCAGTGTGGCAATACCACCAGTCGGTATACCCAGACCAACACACAATCCTCCAACTGTAGGAGCGGTTAAGGCCAAACCTACGATAGCTCCACCACCGACACCACCGGCAAAGCTGCCGGCCTCAGTAAATTTGACGCGCTCGCAGGCCTCGGTGTTACCGGCACGTCTTCAACCTTCAGGTAAGACGCTCCACCGCCGATAGCCGTGCCGATCCAGCCACCGTATTTAACGATTTTGGCAGCTTTGGCTACCCCTTCGATGTGCGTGGCGTATCCCGGGATTTGCTCTGCGGCACCGGCCTTCGTCCAGCGATGAACCAAACTGCGACTGGAGATGCCCAGGGCGCTTTTCAAATTCGGATGATCAGGGAAACCAATGCCCTTTCGAGTCAAGGCTGTCAGGTTGGTGTTGAGCTTCGCGAGTAGCCGTGTACGTTCTGCAAAAAACTCCGGGGATCGCAAATGTCCATCTGCTTGGAACGTACGTTGATGCAACGCTTCAATATCACGCAGAACGGTTTTAACGTCCTCCAGGTTCCTAGCGAACATTGCTTCACCGATACCGATACTGGTCGAGCCCTGGGCAAGAAAGGTTTCGATTTCGTGACGGTGCCGTGCCATAAAGTCGGTCTCATCCGCGCTAAGCGGTTTGAGAGCGTCATTCGTCTTGGCCGCAGCCGCCATCAGCAATGCTTCTTCACGGGTGCATTGCAGGTTGTTTGGATCGCTGAGTACGATCATCGAACCGGCTTTAACATCGCTTAGATTGGGGTTCAGCGACTGAAACTTACGCATCACTACCGGATTGCGCGCCGTGAATAAGGTGGCTTCCAGCTGGTCGCGTGTCGTGCTTTTGGGGACGACGTAAAAGCCAGGCTCTTGCGGCTCGGGTTTCACTATTGATTCAGCAATCGACCGCCGTGGTTTCTCTTGAACCTGTGGGCTGCTGTGAAAACTCTCCTGGTGGTACTTGCCAGTGATGCGCGAATACCTGCCTGAAGTATCGCGGCTCAATGGACTGAAGGGGGCGTCCTTCACTAACAACTACCGACCATCTTCCACCATTTCAAGGATTTGCCTCAACTTATCGCCTGTTATACGACCAAACGAAACACCATGGGCATGAAGAAAATCATTGAGGTCCACAACAGTGCTGTAGCTGGGGCCGCTCAATGCGTTTCGAACATCAACCACAGCAAAAAAAGGTGATTCAATTTTGTCGAAACTAATCCCTTGTCGTTCACGATCGTTGCCAACGAATAAGTCGCAGCCCCATAACGTATTCTCCCTAGTAAAGGACAGGCTCAAACAGTGCAAAGTGCCGAGTCAGAGAATTAACTCAAGGGGGCGTGGGGGTAAGCAGGAAATTCCCCAAGGTTTTGACGGAAGGATCGGAAAACATTAGATATGATCATTTCCTGATTCTGTAGGCTTGAAGTTGCTGCTGGCGGCGATGGAAGCGGTGCCGTGGACTTGCTTGAAGGTGCGCCCGACAACGGGCTTGATGCACTCATTCATGCCTGATCAGTTTCTCCCTCAGCGCTATAGCCTGCGCGGGGGCCAGCTCCATCCAATAATGCTGCTGCCCGGCAACCAACGCCGCAGCCGGCACCCCATCCCGATAAATCAGACGATTGCCACTCAACGCCGGTACCTTGCTCCCCGGCAACAATGTCCCCACCAGATTCAGCGGATCGCTACCGCTCACGGCAATCAAGCTGCCATCGTTGAGACGCTTACGCACTTCGCGCAACAGGGGGATTGCCTCGGGCAGGGCAAACTGTTCGCCCGTCAGGCCACTGACGAAGCGCCCACCACGAATTTCGCCGCGGGCTTCCAGGCGGTGAAACGTGCGCAGCAGTTCACGCCAGCTCGGCAGCCAGGCGGCCTCGCGTTCGAGCAGACGCCAGAACACTACGCCGTAACGGCGCAGCAGGGTCATGGCGATGTGCTCGAGGGTTTCAGTGCGCTCGACCGGAGTGCTGGCGCGGCGCAGCAAGGCCCAGCGCCCGGCATCGTCCATGCCGCCGAAAAAGGCCCCGCGTCGGCGTCGGCCGCTGCGTTCCACGCGCTTGCTGGCTGGTGTGATCAAGGTACGCAAGCCGGCAAAGCTGTCGGCATTGACCAGCCCGGCAGCCACCAGTTCCTGCAGGGCGTTCTCCAGCTCGGTACGCAGCAGGTGGGCTTCACCCAGCAGCTCGTCAAAGAACAGGGCACCGTGCTCGGCCAGTGCTGCATGGACATTCTGCGCGCGCCGGGACAGTTCACTCACTTCGCTTGGCTCGCACAGGCCACGCCATAGATTGATCCGGGCCCGTGGCAGCAGCACGATGGGCGTTGTCTTGAGCGTGGCCCCGGCGGACTTGCCCGGTGGCGCGATACGCGCCCAGACCGTCTTGCCCGCGCGGCACGCGTCATCCAGCCAGCTTGGTGAATAGTCCTTCAGGCGCATGGGCAGCAGGTCACTCTCCCACACACCGGCAGGGGCCGGGTAACCTTCGAACTGGCCAAGCACTTCACCCAGGGCGGCGGCGCCTTGCAGCCGGGTTGCCGGCGACAGGTGCTGCCAGTCGAACAGGAAACGCATGAAATCCTGCAGGGCGACGGGCTCGATTTCCCGGCGCAGGCGCTTGACCGTATAACGATGGATGCGTGCCAACAGGTGGCGTTCGCACCATTGCGTGTCGTGCTGGCCGGGGCTGAACCGACCGCGCAATACATAACCTTCTGCCTCGAGGCGCGCCAGGGCCTGCTCCACCTGCAAGGGTTGCAGGTGCAATGGCAGGGCGATTTCACTCAGGCGCAAGGGGCCGAAACCACTCAACCTGGCGCGAATCAGCTCCACCAGTGCCTGCTCCGGGTCGTGCGCTTCATCGAAGCCGGGCAGTGGCGCCAGTAGAGGGTGCATGGGTGCATTCGGGTAAACCGCTTGCAGGCCGGCCAGGCGTTCCAGCGCCAGCCAGAGGCACTGGCCTGGAGCAACCTCCAGGCGGGTGGCGCGGCCGGACGCCGCCAGGCTTTCCAGCCAGGGCTGCCAGGCCGGGTTGGCGTGCACCTCGGCCTGACTGACGGCGGCAAGCATCATCAGGCTTTCATGCATTTCATCGACGTTGGCCGGTGCCGGCCATGCCTCTTCACGCACCGCCGCGATTGCATCGGCGTCCAGGGCACCCAGGTCGTCGCCGCTTTGCGGTTCGCTCCAGCGACGGTTGAGCACGGCCTGGGTACGCCGCTCCTCCAGTGGGGCGTCGTCGAGAAAGGCATAGGGGCGGGCATTGAGGATGGCGGCGGCCAGGGGCGAAGGTGCCGGCAGGTCGCGATTGATCAGGCGTATATCACCGGTTTCGATGCGGCGCAGCAGGGCCAGCCAGCCTTCGCTGTCCATGGCTTCGTGCAGGCAATCGTCGAGGGTTTGTTCCACCAGCGGATGGTCGGGGATTTCCCGTTCGCCGGCGAGGTTTTCCAGGCAGGCGATCTGGTCGGGAAACACCGACGCCAGTAAGTCCTCGCTCTTCATCCGTTGTATTTGCGGTGCCACCTTGCGCCCACCGCTGTAACGCGGCAAGGCCAGGGCGATACCGGCGCTCCAGCGCCAACGCACACCGAACAGCGGCGCGTCGAGCACGGCCTGGACCAGCAACGGTTCGGCAGTCGTCGATTTCAAATAGCCCCAGACCTCTTCCAGGGCGAAGCTGTGGCTGGTGGTCAGCGACAGCACGATCGCGTCCTCGCTGGCAGCGGCCTGCAGTTCGAAGTTGAACGTGCGGCAGAAGCGTTTGCGCAAGGCCAGGCCCCAGGCGCGATTGAGGCGGCTGCCAAAGGGCGAATGAATGATCAACTGGGTGCCGCCGGTTTCATCGAAAAAACGTTCCATCACCAGCGTGTTCTGCGAGGGCAGGGCACCCAGGGCCTGGCGGGTGCGGGCCAGGTAATCGACCAATTGCTCGGCGCTGTCGGGGCAAAGGCCAAGGTTGCGGCACAGCCAATCGATGACGGGCTGCGGCTCGCCATCGCTGGCACCCAGTTGTTCATCGATTCCTGCTTGCAAGCGAGCCACCGCCAGCGACAGTTCATCGCTACGGCCCGGCGCCTCGCCCAGCCAGAACGGGATGTTCGGCAGTTGGCCCTGGGCGTCCTCGACGCGGACCCGGCCGCTTTCGACGCGGATGATGCGGTAGGCGCTGTTACCGAGCTGGAAGACATCGCCGGCCAGGCTCTCGACGGCGAAATCTTCGTTGACGCTGCCGATGTTCAGGCCCTGGGGTTCGAGGATCACGGCGTAGTCGGCGTTGTCCGGAATGGTGCCGCCGCTGGTAACGGCTGTCAGTTGGCTGCCTCTGCGCCCGCGCAACGTACCGGCCACGGCATCGCGGTGCAGGTAAGCGCCGCGCACGCCCTGGCGGCCGTTGTAGCCTTCGGCCAGTACCCGCAGCAGGGCTTGGTAATGGCCGTGATCGAGGCTGGCGTAAGGCGTGGCTCGACGAAACTGTTCGAACAGGGCTTGCTCATGCCATTCCTGGCAGCTGACCTCGGCAACGATCTGCTGGGCCAACACGTCCAGCGGCGCCACAGGAATGTGCAGGGTATCGAGCTCGCCACGGCGCACGCAGTCGAGCAGGGCGGCGCATTCGATCAAGTCGTCGCGGGAAGTGGCAAATAGCCGGCCCTTGGGTGTGCCGCCGACCTGGTGGCCGGAGCGTCCAACCCTTTGCAAAAACGCCGAAATCGAACCGGGGGAGGCGATCTGGCAAACCAGGTCGACCTCGCCGATATCGATACCCAGTTCCAGCGACGCGGTGGCCACCAGCACTTGCAACTCGCCGCGCTTGAGCCGTTGCTCGGCATCGAGCCGATACTCCTTGGCCAGGCTGCCGTGATGGGCGGCGACCGCGTCGCGACCCAGGCGCTCGCTCAAATGTCGCGACAGGCGTTCGGCCAGGCGCCGGGTGTTGACGAAAATCAGTGTGGTGCGGTGCTCGCGGGCCAGCGCTGCCAGGCGCTCGTAGACCAGTTCCCACACGTCTGTGGCCATGACCGCACCCAAGGGCACCGGTGGTACCTCGATACCGAGATCACGGGGCCGCGCATGGCCGATATCGACAATGCTGCAGGGGCGGCCGACTCCCACCAGCAGGCGCGAGACTTGTTCGATGGGCTTCTGCGTGGCGGACAGGCCGATACGCCGCAAGGGCGCCGTACAGAGTGCCTGCAAGCGCTCCAGGCTCAAGGCCAGGTGGCTGCCGCGCTTGCTCGCAGCCATGGCGTGGATTTCATCGACAATCACCGTGTGGGCACCGCCGAGCATACGCCGACCGGAATCCGAGCCGAGCAGCACGTACAGCGATTCGGGGGTGGTCACCAGGATATGCGGGGCACTCTTGCGCATGGCCGCGCGTTCTTTTTGCAGGGTATCGCCGGTGCGCACCGCCGTGCGGATGGGCAAGGCAGGCAGGCCCAACCGGGCCAGCTCGGCGGTGATTCCGGCCAGCGGCGCCTGCAGGTTGATCTGGATATCGTTGGACAGCGCCTTGAGTGGCGAGACGTAGACCACCAGGGTCTGGTTGGGCAACTCGCCGCCGTTGTCCAGGCCTTGCCGAACCAGTTCGTCCAGCACCGCAAGAAAGGCCGTGAGTGTCTTGCCTGAGCCGGTAGGGGCGGCAATCAGCGTCGAATGACCACGCTGAATCAGCGGCCACGCCTGGGCCTGGGCCGGGGTGACCGCGGGGAAGCTGCTATTGAACCAGGTGCTGACGGCGGGGTGGAAACCGTGCAGGGCCGGGTCATCTTGGGCGGGCAGGGTCATGGGGTCTTTATGCGGGTGGTGGTGGCAACATGCAAGGCTATTTCGTCGCCGGGAAGGGCCTCATCGCGGGCAAGCCCGCTCCTACAAACACCGCAAATCCTCTGTAGGAGCGGGCTTACCCGCGATGCGATTGAATGGTCACCACAACCATGGGATTCTTCCCGCTTTTTACGCAATGGAGCGCCCCATGCCACAAACCATCCGCATTGCCGCCGCCCTCTTGCTCAACCCTCAAGGCCAGACCCTGCTGGTGCGCAAGCGCGGTACCAAGGCGTTCATGCAGCCTGGCGGCAAGATCGAGCCCCACGAATTACCCGCTGTTGCCCTGGCCCGTGAATTGTTCGAGGAATTGGGGCTGCAGGTCGATCCGGCCGAGGCGATTTACCTTGACCAGTTCAGTGCCCCGGCCGCCAACGAACCAGGTTTCACCGTGCAAGCCGAGCTGTTCCTGCTGCATACCCAGGCGGTGGTCACGCCAGCCGCCGAAATCGAGGAAGTACGCTGGGTCGGCGCCGTCCTTGACCCAGAGATGATCCTGGCGCCGTTGACGCGGGACCTGATCTTGCCGCTGTACCGGAGCCGTCTCAACGCACCGCGCTGACCCCGTCCAGGGTCGAGAAGGACGTGTCCTTGGCAGTCAGCAGAAAGTCACGCATATAGGGCGCATCGAGCATGTCGGTGCGCACGGCCGCATACAAGGTCGCGAACAGGCCTTTCTCGCCCAGGCGCTTGGCTTTCACATAGCCACGCGAACTGTACTCATGCAGCGCCCAATGCGGCATGCCACACACGCCACGGCCACTGGCCACCAGTTGCATCATCATCACTGTCAGTTCCGAGGTGCGTACCTGGGCCGGTTCGATGTCGGCCGGTTCCAGGAAGCGGGTGAAGATGTCCAGGCGATCGCGTTCCACCGGGTAGGTGATCAGCGTTTCGCTGGCCAGGTCCTGGGGCACGATGTAGGGCTTGCTGGCCAGCGCGTGCTGGTTGGCGACCGCGAGCATGGCCTCGTAGGTGAACAGCGGCACATAGGTGATGCCGGGCAGGTCGATCGGGTCCGAGGTCACGACCAGGTCCAGGTCGCCGCGGGCCAGTGCCGGCAAAGGCGCAAAGGCAAAGCCCGAGGCCAGGTCCAGTTCGACTTCCGGCCAGGCATCGCGGAACTGGTCGATGGTCGGCATCAGCCACTGGAAGCAGCTGTGGCATTCGATGGCCATGTGCAGGCGCCCGGCGGTGCCACCGGCCAGGCGGGCGATGTCGCGTTCGGCGCCGCGCAGCAGCGGCAGGGTCGCATCGGCCAATTGCAACAGGCGCAAACCGGCGCTGGTAAAGCGTATCGGCTTGGTCTTGCGCATGAAGATTGGCATCCCCAGGCGTTCCTCCAACTCCTTGAATTGATGCGACAAGGCCGATTGGGTCAAGTGCAGGCGTTCGGCGGCCTCCACCAGGCTATCGGCCTCGCGCAGGGCATGCAGGGTTTTCAGGTGGCGGATTTCGAGCACCACGTTGCTCCATGAATAATTTTTGAGACGAACACGAATTTATTGAGTTTGTCTCATGTTGGCCTGGCTGTCGACAATAGCACCATCATTTACATGGAGCATGTTTGTCATGGCACTGGCCCACAACCTAGGTTTCCCGCGCATCGGCGCCGACCGCGAACTGAAAAAAGCCCTGGAAGCCTACTGGAAGGGCGACCTTGATCAGGCCGGCTTGAAGGAGAGCGGTCGGCAATTGCGCGCACACCATTGGCAGCTGCAGAAAGATGCCGGTATCGAGTTGTTGCCCGTGGGCGATTTTGCCTGGTACGACCAGGTGCTGAGCCACTCGCTGGCGTTCGGCGCGGTGCCGGAGCGTTTCAACAGCACCAAGGGCGACAATGGCCTGCCAACCCTGGACACCTTGTTCGCCATGGCCCGTGGTGCCAGCCAGTGTTGTGGCGGTGCCCATGGTCAGGTCCAGTACGCCCTGGAACTGACCAAGTGGTTCGACACCAACTATCACTACCTGGTGCCGGAGTTCAGTGCCG
>RCUU01000369.1_pt1 | contig 25729 bp, 23 predicted proteins | sample 2166211 | NCBI WGS metagenome assembly RCUU01 (sample SAMN09932620, study PRJNA488358) | compost metagenome | feature: garden; material: soil; isolation source: compost soil in phenylacetic acid-enriched culture | place: Germany: Experimental Botanical Garden Goettingen | collected 2016-01-27
TGCCGACAGTATCCTTGCCATTCTCACATAACTCCAGAGCAATCGCTGACGAATGTCTGCAGCCGCAGGACCTGCAGAAGTGGGAATGGTTTCCATAAATAGCTGCCAACCGGCTGTCCCGCAAGGGATGCGCAAGCTTTTCCATGGAATGTCGGGACAGGCTTTTTTGTCGGAAATTTCTTGCAGACTGCTCTCTGTTTCTGACAAACTTTCTTAAGACCCCCGCTATATAATGAGAACCATAAATTCTAAAGCGGGTGGTGTAGAGGAATGAGTAAAAGCAATGTGGTGAATTTGCCGGAGTGGACAAGAGCTGGAAGCAATGACAAAGGTCAGAAGGATAGCTGGGGTGAGCGTGCTAAAGCGTGGAGTCTGAAGCAGCCGGTCATCCAGCTTTTCATAGTGAAGAAATGGACACTGCTGCTGAGTCTTATGGGCTTTTTGCTGGGCCGTGCGATGATTCTGGACGAGCTGTCCCCCTTTGCTGCAGCTTATTTTGCCGTTATTGTATTTATGCGCAGAGACTCCATATTGCCTGTAGCCGCCGCAATTATCCTCGGAAGCCTTTTCACTCCATTCCCCGGTGCCGTGATGGTTACCGCCGAACTCATTATCTTTTTCCTGATCTATAAAGGGCTGGAGAGCTTTCAGAAGGTGGAGCTTTCCTACGCACCGCTGATGGTGTTTGTCTCTTCTTTTATGGTGGGCTTATTTACAATCGTGATGGGACCTTCGATTACGTGGTATTCGCTGATGATGGGAACACTTGATGCTCTGCTCGGATTTGTGCTCACTCTCGTATTCTTGCAGGCGCTTCCGATCTTTACCTATAAGCAAAAAAGCAGAGCGCTGCGTAATGATGAAGTGCTCTGTCTGATTATTCTGCTGGCTTCGGTAATGACCGGACTAGTCGGCTGGAGTGTCAATGGGCTGTCGCTTGAGCATATTCTATCCCGTTTTCTGATTTTGATCTTTGCCCTCGCCGGAGGCGCTCCGCTTGGTGCAGCCGTTGGTGTGGTTACCGGACTGATCCTCAGCCTCGCGGATATTGGGGCTATCTATCAGATGAGTCTCCTCGCCTTCTCCGGAATGCTGGCAGGGATGATGCAATCTGGGCGCAAAGGTGCGGTATCGATCGGGATGCTGCTGGGATCAACGATTCTGTCCGTTTATTTTCTCGGTCCGGGTGATGTGATGGCTTCTACCTGGGAGACCTGCGCAGCCGTAGTGTTGTTTCTTCTTACACCTAAAGGAATGATTTCTGCCATTGCCAAATATGTGCCGGGGACACCTGATCATAGCCGCTCCCAGCATGAATATGCAAGAAGAGTCAGGGATATTACAGCAGATCGGGTAACCCAGTTCTCACAGGTGTTCCGCCAGTTGTCGAGCAGCTTCGGTCAAATCCCCCGTGCCGGGGAAGCCGGTAAAACGGATCGTGAAATGGAGGATTTCATGAATACCGTGACGGAAGGGGCCTGCTCGGGCTGCATCCGCCGCACGCATTGCTGGGATGCCAAGTTCTATCAGACTTACCGCTATATGACCGATATGATGACCACCGTAGAGGAGTGCCCGGATATCACCGCTGCCCAGCTTCCCCCGGAGTGGAGCCGGATCTGCGGCAAAACCGGCGAGGTACTGGAGGTGATGAAAGGCCAATATGATCTATACCAGCATGATATGCGCTGGAAAAGACAAATATACGACAGCCGCCAATTTGTTGCGGAACAGCTGTCAGGGGTTTCCCAGGTAATGGAGGACCTGGCCAATGAGATCAAACGCGAAGGCCAGGCGATGTACCGCCAGGAAGGCCAGATCCGGGAGGCACTGGAGAAGCTGGGCTTGTCCATCCACAGTATTGAGATCCTGAGTCTGGACCCGGGCCGGGTAGAAATTGAAGTGGTGCATGCCTATACCCGGGGGTTTGACGAATGCCGCAAGATGATTGCGCCGCTGCTCTCCGACATTCTGGAAGAGAATATTGCAGTGGTGAATGAAACGGCAGTTCATCCCAGGGAGGGGCTGTCGATGGTGACCTTCGGCTCAGCCAAAGCCTATGAGGTCAATACCGGAGTCGCCGGAGCGGCCAAAGGCGGGGACATGCTGTCGGGAGACAGCTTCAGCACCGTGGAGCTCGGCAACGGAACCTTTGCGGTCTCCATTAGTGATGGTATGGGGAACGGAGAGCGGGCCCGCATGGAGAGCAGCGCGGCGCTGGGTATGCTGGAGAAGCTGCTGCAGTCCGGAATGGACGAGAAGCTGGCAGTTAAATCCGTCAATTCTATTCTGCTCCTGCGTTCTCCGGACGAATTCTATGCCACTGTGGATATGGCGCTGATCGACCAGTATTCGGCGCAGACCACATTTATGAAAATTGCCTCGGCCCCCAGCTTCATCCGGCGGGGCAGTGAGGTCATTCCGGTGACAGCCAGCAATCTGCCGATTGGAATCATTAAGGATATAGAGGTCGATCTCGTCAGTATGCAGCTGCGTCCAGGCGATATTCTAATCATGATGACCGATGGTATTTACGATGCGCCCGGATATGCCGTTAATAAAGAAATATGGATGAAACGTTTAATCCAGGAGCTTGAGGGTGACGATCCCCAGGAGCTGGCTGACAACCTGCTGGAGAAGGTGATCCGTTACCAGGGCAATGAGATTCATGATGACATGACGATCGTGGTCAGCCGCCTGGATCACTTCCATCCGGAATGGTCCAGCCTGCATTTGCCCGGTATTGGCCGGATGGAGCGCCCGCGTACCGTGAGCTAATCTATCATTTAACTGACGCTGCTGTCAGCGGCTGTACCCGCCGGAGGTTTCTCTGCCTCCACAGAAAATCTATCTTTTACTTGCATCGTTAGGGGAATTCACAACCCCTAAACATGTCTTATTCTCTCCTGTTTCACAAGCCGCTGGTTCAGCGGTGCTTCTTTCAGATTGAAAACATAATGTGAATTAAAGGAACGGAGAGGAGGTTTGGAACTGTAGAAGCGTCAGCGTTCGCCTTTGTCCCCGGATTTGCACCGCATAATCTATTCAATAAATCCGGGGACAACAGCGATCGGAAGTCCAAACACTTCTCGTAGTTCCCCTTATTCACGGCTTATTTTTTTCTGGAATTCCCGCAAAGCGGCGTTTGAAATCTCTCTACCTTGGATATGCTAGAAACATATACAAGGAAGGGGAGTGACCGGTCATGAAGCAAATTCTGCTTATTACTGATGGTTGTTCGAACGTAGGGGAGAGTCCGGTGATGGCTGCGGCGCATGCACGCCAGGAGGGAATCACCGTTAATGTGGTCGGTGTAGTCGATTATGGCACCATCGGGGAGCTTGGCAGCCGGGAGATTGCGGATATTGCCAAAGCCGGCGGCGGGCTCAGCCGAATCGTCGGAACGCCCCAGCTGGCACAGACGATTCAAATGATGACCCGCAAGACGGTGGTTCAGACGATTCAGCAGGCGGTTAATAAAGAGGTAAAAAAAATACTCGGTGAAGGCTCGCTGGAAGAGCTGCCTCCGCTGCAGCGTTCGCAGGTGGTTACGGTTGTGGATGAGCTGACCGAGACCACTCCTCTGCGCATTGCACTGCTTATTGACGCCAGCGCGAGCATGAAGCCGAAGCTGGGTGCTGTAGAAGATGCGATCCGTGATCTGGCGCTTAGCCTGGAGGCCCGGGAGGGCAAGAGCGAAATTGCTGTTTTCCATTTTCCCGGACGCTCCAGCAGTGAGGAGGCCATGCTGGATATCGACTGGACACACAATGTGTCAGAGGTCCGTTCGTTGTTCTCCAAGCTGAAGATGCGCGGAGCTACGCCTACTGGACCAGCCATTTTCAAGGTGCTTGAGCATTACCGTTATGATACACTGGATGAACACCGTGAACGTCCAACAGATGACGGTTACGATGAAAAAGAAGGGATGATTGGTGGGTATGTCGTCTAATCCGCCCTATCCTGCCGGCACGGTGATCAGCGGCAAATGGCGGGGGAACCGTTATGTCGTTGAGCGGATGCTGGGTAGGGGAGCGAACGGAACCGTATATCTCGTGCAGCGTGAAGGCAGACGGGAGCGCTATGCGCTCAAGATTGGCAACGATACTCTTGAGCTGCAATCGGAAATCAATGTGCTGACCAGTCTGCAGTCCAACAGGAAACGAAGAGAACATCGTGCACACCGTGAATCACCCTTGTCTTCTTATTTGCTGGAATCCGATGACTTTAAAGACGGCGCCAGTGTTCCTTTCTACGTAATGCGGTATGTGGAGGGACGGCCGCTGCATCATTTTTTGGCCAGAAACGGCGCATCCTGGCTGGGTCTGGTAGGGCTGAAGCTGCTGGAGAAACTCCGCAACCTGCATGAGTGCGGTTTTGTGTTCGGAGATTTGAAGCCGGAGAACGTAATGGTATCCAATTACGGAGAGGCTGAGCTGATCGATTACGGAGGTGCAAGCCCGCTGGGCCGAAGTGTGAAGCAATTCACCGAATGGCATGACCGCGGGTACTGGAATGCCGGCAGCCGCATGGGGGATGAGAATTACGATCTTTTTGCGTTTGCCGTCCTGTGTCTGCGATTGCTTAATGAAGAAGGATTGAAGGCCGCTGCCGCGCAGCTGCCGCAAACCAGAAGCGCCGACGAACTGTTGAAGCTGGCCAGAAGCCTGCCTGATAAGAAACTCTCTTCCTGGCTGTGTCTGGCCCTCAAAGGCGGATTCCCGGGATCTGCGGCCGCAACGGAAGCGTGGAAGACTCACATCTACAACACGAGAAAGCCGGATAAAGAAACAATGGCAACACCAGGCTGGCTAAAAAGTGCATTTGCACTATCCTTATTTGTGCTGGTATTTACGATTTACTACGTATTCCGTTTTTGAAATTATACATAATATAGGTGTAACTGGACAGTTGGTCCGGATCTGGCCTATGACCGGGTAGAAAGGGAGCCGTATGGAGCAAATGAATGAACTGGTGGAATCCGTATTGGAGTCTGCAGCCGAGCACGGACTGTGGTCGCCCCATGACACCATTGTAGTCGCAGTTTCCGGAGGGCCGGACTCTGTGGCTCTTTTGCATATCCTGCATGAAATTTCCCTGCACCGGATGCCGCTGACCTTAATATGTGCCCATGTGAATCATGGATTTAGACCCGAGTCGGCGGAAGAAGCCGAATCCGTTCGGGCGATGGCTGAGAAGCTCGGACTTCCCTTTGAGCTGGCGGAGTTTGATATTCCTTCACTCGTCAAGGAGAGCGGCCTTGGGCCCGAGGGGGCAGCGCGGGAAAAACGGTACCAGTTTCTCATCGACACCGCACACCGCTACGCTGCCCGTTCCGTGGCGCTGGCGCATCATGCAGACGATCAGGCAGAAACGGTGCTTATGCGCCTGCTTCGGGGAAGCGGCCCTTCGGGCCTGGCGGGAATGCGGTGGAAACGCACCGAAAAAAAGGTGGAACTGATCCGGCCCTTCCTGCGTATTAACAAAACAGCTCTTGTTGGACTGTGCCGGCAGGAGGGCTTCCTGTACGCCGAGGATGCCAGTAATTTAATGACAGAATATAGACGCAATGCGGTCAGGCTGGAACTAATTCCAGTGCTTGAAGAGTATAATCCGAGAGTGAAGCAATCGCTTCTGCAATTGTCCGAAATTGTCCAGGCGGAAGATGAATTCATGGAGGCGTCTGCGGAAAAATGCTTTGACGAACTGGTTTTGGTTGAACCTGGAAAATGCACCGTGCAGAGAGCTTCATTTGCGGCCGTACCCTCCGCTTTACAACGGCGTTTGATTAAACTAATATTAAATTATCTGTCGGCGGATTCATCGAGCTTGGATTTCCCCAAGATTGAAGCGGTACGCCGGGGAACGCTGCAGGACCACCCTACCGTATGGAGTTTGCATTTGGGTGGAGGACTGCTCTGCATGCGGCAATACAATACTATTGTGTTCTCGTCCAAGCCTCCGCAGCAGCAATTAAGCTATACATATCGGCTGTCTTTGCCTCATCCCCGGATTGAAATTAAGGAGATAGGAAAAGTATTGGTGATGTCGGTGCTGGATAGAGAAAATTTTACTGTACTGGGGGAGGACTCTGGGAAAATGTTGGCGTGGTTTGACAGCGGAGAGCTGGTTCTGCCACTCACCATCCGTTCCCGATTGCCTGGAGATACCATAAGGGTTATGGGATTAAACGGAAGCAAAAAGGTAAAAGATATTTACATTGATGATAAAATACCTTCTTCCGAACGCGCTGCGATTCCCCTCGTTTGTGATGGTTTGGGCAATATCGTCTGGATTCCGGGCGTAAGGCGCTCGATGCATGCCGCAGTAGGGCGGCACACGGCCTCGGTTCTTCTATTGTCTCTGGAGGATATGGAGAAGGGCGAAGAAGCGTAATGGTCGAAGTAAGTCTTTCATAGTATAACTTAGGAGGTTCGCAAGTTGCAGAACGATATTCAGGAAATCTTGATCAGCGAAGAGGAAATTCAACAAAGAATCAGGGAGCTCGGCGCCCAGCTGAGTACGGAATATGCAGGACGCACGCCACTCGTCATTTGTGTGCTGAAAGGCGCATTTATCTTTATGGCGGATCTGGTCAAAGTGATTACAGTACCTGTGGAAATGGATTTTATGGCTGTATCCAGCTATGGGGCATCCACCAAGTCTTCAGGCGTAGTCAAAATCATCAAGGATTTGGATGCTTCAGTTGAAGGACGTGATGTTCTGATTGTGGAGGACATCATTGACAGCGGGCTTACGCTCAGCTATTTGATTGAAATGCTTCAGGGCCGCAATGCTGCGTCAGTTACTGTAGTTACTTTGTTCGACAAACCTGCAGGACGCACAGTTAATCTGGAAGCCGCTTATACCGGATTTGTCATTCCGGATGAATTCGTGGTAGGTTATGGACTCGATTATGCCGAACAGTATCGGAACCTCCCTTACGTCGGTGTACTGAAGCCTGAAATTTACTCCAAATGAGCTAATCGACAGCCTTAGATCTACGGATCCGATCCCTGGCCTCTGACAATTTGAGGAGTCTGGGCAGGCTATGGTACAATAACTTGAGCGTTGTGAGAGGAGGTAGGGGATGAATCGGTTCATCCGGAATTCTGGTTTTTATTTGATTTTATTTTTAGTCGTGGTGGGCATTGTCCAGTTTGTAAGCAATGGAAATGAATCCGCCGATTTCCCTAGATACGATGAGTTAAGACAGGAGATCAAGAATAACAATGTGAAGAGCATGACGATTCAGTTCGAAGGCAATGCTTTTGCCGTGACCGGCGAATACAAGCAGCAGCCTGGAGATGCGAAATCGAAGAACTTCTCCACATTTGTTCCTCCTACAGATCAGGCCCTTGATGAACTCATAGCTGCCAGTGATGAGAACGGCATAGAGTTGACGCAGAAGAAAATGGAGGGTGACAGCATTTGGCTGACTTTCCTCTCTTCCATTATTCCGCTGGTTATCATGTTCATCCTGTTCTTCTTCCTGTTCAATCAGGCACAGGGTGGCGGCGGCAAGGTCATGAATTTCGGCAAGAGCAAGGCCCGGTTATATAATGAAGAGAAGAAAAAGATCAGCTTCGAGGATGTTGCAGGGGCCGACGAAGAGAAGCAGGAGCTTGTCGAAGTCGTTGAATTCCTGAAAGATCCGCGCAAATTCGCCGCAGTAGGCGCCCGTATTCCTAAGGGTGTGCTTCTCGTAGGCCCTCCAGGTACAGGTAAAACCCTGCTGGCACGTGCGGTAGCCGGTGAAGCCGGTGTTCCTTTCTTCAGCATCTCCGGTTCCGACTTCGTGGAAATGTTCGTCGGTGTCGGCGCATCCCGTGTGCGTGATTTGTTCGAGAATGCGAAGAAGAATGCACCTTGTATTATCTTTATCGATGAAATCGATGCTGTCGGACGTCAGCGCGGCGCCGGACTTGGCGGCGGACATGACGAACGTGAGCAGACCCTCAACCAATTGCTCGTCGAAATGGACGGCTTTGGCGGCAATGAAGGCATTATTATTGTCGCGGCTACCAACCGCGCAGACATACTTGACCCGGCCCTGCTTCGTCCGGGACGCTTTGACCGTCAAATTACAGTGGATCGTCCGGATGTCAAAGGCCGCGAAGCTGTACTCAAGGTTCATTCCCGCAATAAACCGCTGACGAAGGACGTCAGACTTGACGTCATCGCCAAGCGTACTACCGGATTCACCGGCGCTGATTTGGAGAACCTGCTGAATGAGGCAGCCCTCCTCGCTGCACGCCGTAACCGCAAGGATATTTCCATGACTGAAGTGGATGAAGCCATTGACCGGGTAATCGTGGGTACCGAGAAACGCAGCCGTGTCATCAGCGAACGCGAGAAGCGTATCGTTGCTTACCACGAAGCAGGTCATACGATTGTCGGTTATTTCCTGGAGCATGCAGATATGGTTCACAAGGTAACCATCATCCCGCGCGGCCGCGCAGGCGGATATGTCATTATGCTTCCAAAAGAAGACCGGATGCTAGTAACCAAGCAGGAATTGCTTGATAAAGTAACCGGACTGCTCGGCGGACGTGTCGCTGAAGAATTATTCATCGGCGAGATCGGTACAGGCGCTTACAGCGACTTCCAGCAGGCAACACGAATTGTGCGCAGCATGATTATGGAATACGGTATGAGCGATAAGCTGGGACCTATGCAGTTCGGAACATCCCAAGGCCAGGTGTTCCTGGGCCGGGATATCGGACATGAGCAGAATTACAGTGACTCCATCGCTTATGAAATTGATCAGGAAATGCAGAACTTTATCCGCAGCAGTTATGAACGTTGCAAAGAGCTGCTGACCAAATATTCCAAAGAGATGCATCTGATTGCCAACACCCTGCTTGAGAAGGAAACGCTGGAGCTGGATCAAATCAAGGAACTGATTGAGCAAGGCTATCTGACCGAAGATGGCAAGCCTGAGGATGTTCCAGGTGTGACCCATGAAGAAGGCGAGCCTGTTATCGATTCTATCGGTGATGTGCGTGTCCGTATTCAAGGCAAAACAGAAGACACTTCATCCACTATCGGGGATTTGTCCAAGGATATTCCCAACAACCCGGACCCAGAGGATGGAAATGGCTCTAATAACGGCAATAAAGACGGCGGCGGCAACCTCGTCTAATTGTCACCTGAACTTAATGTTTCTAAATATGATCCGGAGATGCCTTAGGGTTCTCCGGATTTTTTTGAAATATAAGGATTTATAGGTTTCACGCCATTAATCATCCTTATATTTCTCGCTGAAACGGCTATGCCGTCCTTTTAAAGGACGGCATAGCCGTTTCTACTTGTCTCTCAGACTGTCTAGAGTCCCTCTGCCGTAAGCTTGGTTACATTGACAGTGGGAGTAACGTTGTGTACATTAGTGATTAAATATTAAATAATATATGGCTAAGCAATTGCAGCGCTGGGTGGCGGCTGCGTACCCGCATACTCCGGGGGAATTAGAATGTGCCGGCCTAGAGCCGTGAAGACATAAGGGGGAGAACAGACCGTGGAAGCTCTGGCGCTTGAGCGCAAGCAGGAACAGAATCGTGAACTTCGTGTGCGCCTCGAACAGCTTAAGAAAGAACGGAACGCAATCATTTTGGCTCATTATTATCAGCGTGATGAAATTCAGGAAGTGGCGGATTTTCGGGGAGACTCTTTTTTACTCGCTCAAAAGGCTGCGGAAACTGATGCTGATGTGATCGTATTCTGCGGTGTTCACTTCATGGGGGAAAGCGCCAAAATTCTGGCACCGAACAAAACCGTGCTGATTCCGGATGAACGTGCCGGCTGTCCGATGGCGGACATGGTGAACGTGGATGGACTGCGCAAGCTGAAGGCACAGCACCCCAATGCGAAGGTAGTTACTTATATCAATTCATCTGCGGAAATCAAAGCGGAGACGGATATCTGCTGTACCTCTGCCAACGCGGTGAGAGTGATTGAGTCGCTGGATGCTGAAGAGATTATCTGGGTGCCTGATAAGAACCTGGGGCAATATGTTCAGGACCAGACTGGCAAGAAGCTGATCATTTGGGAAGGCTATTGCAATACTCATGATATGCTTACCGTCAAAGATGTGATTGAAATGAGAGCGAAATATCCGGAGGCTGAATTTGTAGTGCATCCGGAATGCCGTCCTGAGGTAGTGGCCATGGGCGATTATGTGGGGAGCACTACATCCATTATTGATTATTGCAAGAAGTCCGACCGTAAGCAGTTCATTGTCGGAACAGAGGATGGCACCGGTTATCAGCTCCGGAAGGACAGCCCGGATAAAGAGTTTCATTTTGCCACCAAATTTCTGGTTTGCCCTAATATGAAAGTCAATAATCTAAAAAAACTGGTCAAATGCCTGGAGACGATGAAGCCGCAGATTTATGTACCGCCTGCAGTCGCCGACAAAGCCAGAACATCCCTAGAGCGCATGCTACAAGTCCGGTAGCATGCGCTACTCTTTCGTTGAAACAGGTGAAAAGCGGTCATGATTCCACAATATTTGGTTGATTTCGACCTTAGCGAGCTTCCAACGGTGCACACGGATTGCATCGTCATCGGTTCAGGCATCGCCGGTTTGTTCACGGCCATCAAAGCCAGTGAAGACCGGAAAGTCATTATGATAACCAAAAAAACGCTCATGGAGAGCAATACCCGTTATGCCCAGGGAGGCATTGCTGCAGTCTTTTCAGAAGATGATTCTCCGGCATATCATCGTCAGGATACCCTGATGGCTGGAGCGGGTCTCAATTCTTCGGCGGCTGTAGATGTGCTTGTAAATGAAGGGCCTGAAGGAGTGCGTGAGTTAATCCGTTTGGGTACACTTTTCGATAAGGAGAACGGTGTTATAGCCCTAACCCAGGAAGGCGCGCACAGCCACCGGCGTATCCTGCACGCCAATGGGGATGCTACCGGATATGAGATTGTGCGGGCTCTGTCAGAGCAGGTGGCGGAGCATAAGAACATCGAGGTATGGGATGACCATTTTGTGATTGATCTCATAACCGACGGCGGTGAATGCGTAGGTGCATTGGTACAGCGCCCAGGAGGGGGCCGGTTGTTTTTACAGGCGGATGCTACAATACTGTGCTCCGGAGGAGCCGGGCAGCTGTACCGCTATACCACGAATCCCGAAGTGGCAACCGGAGATGGCGTAGCGATTGCCTATCGGGCCGGAGCGCATATCCGGGATATGGAATTTATTCAGTTTCACCCGACAGCGCTCAGCTATCCGGGAGCACCGCGTTTTCTCATCTCCGAGGCAGTGCGGGGTGAAGGTGCTGTGCTTCGCAACATCAACGGGGAGCGCTTCATGGAGCGTTATCATGAACTGCTGGAGCTGGCACCGCGTGATATCGTAGCTCGTGCCATTATCAGTGAAATGGAACTGACGAAATCGACTTTTGTCTATCTCGATATTACACACGAATCAGCAGAAATGGTCCGACACCGTTTTCCGACGATTTACGAAACCTGTATGAGCTATGGACTGGATATTACAAGTGATTGGATTCCAGTGGCTCCGGCTGCGCATTATATGATGGGGGGCATCAAAACGGACCTCAACGGGGAGAGCAATATCGCCCGGCTGTTTGCCTGCGGGGAAGTATCCTCTACTGGTGTCCAGGGAGCCAATCGGCTGGCCAGCAATTCATTGTCCGAGGCAGTCGTCTTCGGGCGGCGGATTATCGAACGTATCCGTCAGCTGCCGCCGCTTGACCGCCGCGTCATAGCAGCAGGCTGCGATCAAGGACGGGTAGAATCCCCGACCCAGGCTATTGTCGAGCGCCGGCTGAAGCTGCAGAAGGTAATGGTACGCTATGCGGGATTGCGCCGGAATGAAGAAATGCTGTCCAAGGGACTGGATGAATTGAAGCGTCAGCTGCCTATTTTCCATTCGGCTCTGACCAAACGAGAGGAATACGAGTTCGCCAATATGCTGACCTGCTGTCTGCTGATTACAGAAGCGGCTTTAGCGCGTCATGAGAGCCGTGGTGCGCATTACCGGGAGGATTACCCGCAGCGTGATGATGCCCAGTGGCAGAAGCATCTGCTCCTGATCCGAGAACTGGGAATAGTGGAGGAATTAAGTGATGATGTTTAACGGCTACAATGAAGAGCTGGTACAAACGATTAAAGGCTGGCTGCAAGAGGATGTAGGCTCCGGTGATATTACAACCCGCACAACCATTCCTGCCGGACATGAGTCCAAAGGGATTATTCATGCCAAAGAGGATGGGATCATCTGCGGTATTCCTGTGGCTGAGCTTGTATTTGAAGTGGTTGACCCTTCTCTTGTGTTCACTGCCCTGGTGCAAGAAGGCCAGGCAATCACCAAAGGGACCGTTATCGCTGAGGTCGAAGGAAGTACACATGCGATTCTCACCGGAGAACGTTTGGCTCTTAATTTGATGCAGCGTCTATCGGGCGTTGCTTCACGGACCCATTCTTTTGTGCAGAAGCTTGAAGGTTTGCCTTCCCGGCTGGTCGATACACGCAAAACAACACCAGGCCACCGGATGCTGGAGAAATATGCAGTCCGTGTTGGCGGCGGCGCCAATCACCGCTTCGGTCTCTACGATGCCGTGATGATTAAGGACAATCATATCAAGGGAGCCGGTGGGATTCGTCAGGCTGTCGGGCGGGCCCGGGCTAATATTCCACACACGATGACCATTGAAGTGGAAACGGAGAGCCTGGAGCAGGTAGAGGAAGCACTTGCGGCAGGGGCCGATATTATTATGCTGGACAATATGTCTCCTGAACTGATGACAGAAGCCGTGAGACGAATCAAAACCAAAGCGCCCCATGTCAAAACCGAAGCCTCCGGCAACGTGTCTCTGGAAACGGTGCGCCGTATCGCGGAGTCCGGGGTTGATGTAATCTCTGTCGGCCGGCTGACCTACTCCTTCTCCAGCCTGGATATCAGTCTGGATCTGAATGCCAAGAAGGAGGGGCCCTTCTCATGATGCTTGCTGTAGATATCGGCAATACTAACATTGTTCTTGGGGTATACCGGGGGCGTGAGCTGCTCCATCATTTCCGGCTCAGTACTGCCCGTCAGTCTACTGCGGATGAATATGGAGTGTTGATTCATAATCTGTTCCATATGTCCAACATTTCGTTCAAAGATGTGGAAGGGGTCATTATCTCCTCGGTTGTTCCACCGCTTGTGCAGGTCATTGTGGAAATGTGTGTGAAATATATTGGCAAGGAGCCGCTGCTTGTAGGCCCGGGGATTAAGACCGGGCTTAATCTGCGGTATGAGAATCCACGCGAGGTGGGTGCTGACCGGATTGTGAATGCGGTTGCCGCCATTGAACAATATAAATGTCCGCTGGTCGTCGTTGATTTCGGAACGGCGACTACGTTTGATTGCATTGATGCCGGTGCGAACTACCTCGGCGGTGCGATTGTACCGGGATTGGGCATTTCTACAGAAGCCTTGTACCAGCGGGCATCCAAGCTGCCGCGGATTGAACTGGAGAAGCCAAAGAAAGTGATCGGACGCAATACGGTCCATGCTATGCAGGCAGGGATTATTTTTGGCTATGCAGGGCAGGTTGAAGGTATTGTAAGACGCATTAAGGCGGAGATGAACGCACCAGTACTGAAGGTCATTGCTACCGGTGGGCTGGCGACACTCATTGCCGGTGAAACGGAATGTATTGATGAAGTTAATCCGATGCTGACACTGGAAGGCTTGCGTATTATTTACGACCGCAACAAATAAAAATATAGAAGCCTTAAGGGCGGGCGACAGGAGGAGTATGCACCCCATGGATAACAAAAAGGATCGGCTGATCCGGGGAACGGCGATGAACGGCAAAGTAAGAGCATTCGCAGTCCGCACCACAGAGCTTGTCGACGAATTGCGGCGCAGGCATGATACGTATCCAACAGCTACAGCAGCGCTGGGCCGTACAGTTACCGCTGCTGCGATGATGGGCGCAATGCTCAAGGGCGAGGAAAAGCTGGCAATCATGGTCAAAGGGAACGGCCCGCTCGGACAGATTACAGCGGAGTCGAATGCCATCGGAGAAGTGCGCGGGTACGTGCAGAATCCGCATGTTCATCTCCCCAGCAATAGTCTTGGCAAGCTGGATGTCGCCGGGGCTGTGGGAACGGAAGGGTTCATCGATATCAGTAAGGATCTTGGCATGAAGGAGCCCTACCGCGGCAGTGTGCCCATTGTTTCGGGAGAACTTGGTGAGGATTTCACCTATTATTTTGCTGTATCCGAGCAGACTCCGGCTGCTGTAGGGCTTGGAGTACTGGTTGAAACAGATAACTCAGTGAAGGTTGCCGGGGGATTCATTGTGCAGCTCCTTCCCGGTCTTAGTGATGACGAAATTACAGAGATTGAACGGGCAGTAGGCGCAATGCCTTCTGTTACCGCCGTGCTGGACCAGGGGCTTGAGCCGGAAGAGATGCTCCGCTGGCTGCTTCCTGATGTGGTCATCATGGACGGACTCGATATTAGCTTTGTTTGTCAATGCTCCCGGGAAAGAGTAGAGCAAACCCTGGTCAGTCTGGGCCAGCACGAGCTGGAGCGGTTAATTGAAGAAGATGATCAGGTTGAAGTGGTATGCCATTTTTGCAACGAGGCTTATGTATTCAATAAAGATGAATTGCAGGTTATCCTGGATCAAGCGAAATCGTAGGGCTATGAGATGATGACAAGACAGGAGCGCGTGCTGCGCAATGCCGTTATTCTTTTGGCGATCGCAACATTAATGCTCGGGGGGTTATTGTTCTGGAGTCTGCGGGCCATGGCTATACTCAAGGGCGAAGCCGCAGAGGGGGAGTCCTCGGACATTGCAAGGGCGGGAGATCAGCCGGTAACAGACCAGCAATGGATAGATGAGCTCAAAAAAAAGCATGGCGACGAAGTGCTGCTCACGTTGCTTAACCATATTGTGGTCGGCAAAGAGGCCCAGGCTTTGGGCATTACCGTGACAGAAAATGAGATTGAAAAGGAACTTCAGCGCAGTATGGCTGGTTATGGCTCGGAACAGCAGTATTACCAACAAATGGAGTCTGAGCTGGGGCTTTCCCGTGAGGAAATACGGGAGGAGGCGGCTTACCGACTTACTCTCCAGGCGATAGCTACCGTGGATATTACCATTAGTGAGAGCGAAATCGATGATTATTTAGCGCAGAATGCCGAGCGGTTCACTCCCAAAAAAGAAATGCAGCTCTCCATGATTAAGGTATCCACATACGAAGAGGCAGAGAAGGTAATGGACCGCCTGGAGCAGGGTGAAAATTTTGCGGCGCTGGCCAAAGAGCTTTCTATTGATGAGGAGAGCCGCCAGCATGGAGGCAGTATTGGTATGGTGGAAGAGGATGATCCATTCTGGCCGGAGGATCTCCTGCAGACAGCCGCCGGTCTGGAAGCGGGAGATATCGCAGGTCCGCTGCAGGCCGGGGATGCTTATGCAGTGATCCGGCTGGAGAAGGCCATCGTTCCCCGGGAACAGAATCAGGCAGAAATCAGACAGCAGGTGCGGGAAGAGCTTGCGTTGGAGAAGGCCCCTCCACTTCAGCAGGTGGAAAGTGATTTGCGCGCTAAATATGATACAGCGATATATATTGACAACAGCCTGCAAGATTGATAATATGAGATTAAATGTAAAACCTACTGTTTTAGTCGGAAATAACGAACGGCGGACGGTCTAATTCCGCTGTCCAGCACTATAACTTGGTGCTGCGGTGTCGAATATCCTGGTGCAGACCTAGCCGTTTTTTCATACACCCGGAGATCTATGCTGAAGACTATTGTCACAAGTTACGCACCTATCCATTTATCATTCCAAGGAGGTTTTCACTCATGGCTAAAGTCGTCAACAGTGTAACAGATTTGATCGGAGGCACACCGCTCGTTCGTCTCAACCGGGTGGTTCCTGAAGGTTCTGCTGAAATCTACCTGAAGCTGGAATATCAAAACCCGGGCTCCAGCGTGAAAGACCGTATCGCGATCAGCATTGTGGAAGAGGCTGAGAAGGAAGGGCTGCTGAAGCCAGGCGGCACCATTGTAGAAGCTACCAGCGGGAACACAGGGATTGGCCTGGCACTTGTTGCTGCAGCCAAAGGCTACAAGGCTGTTATTGTTATGCCTGAAACGATGAGCCTTGAACGGCGCAATCTGCTTCGTGCTTACGGTGCAGAGCTTGTACTTACTCCGGGATCGGAAGGTATGAACGGTGCCGTTAAGAAGGCTGAGCAAATCCTGAGTGAGAACCCTGATTATTTCCTGGCTGAGCAATTCAAGAATAAGGCAAACGTGAAGATTCACCGTGAAACCACGGGTCCGGAAATCGTTGAAGCGATCGAGTCCATCGGCGGACCGCTGGATGCCTTCATTGCCGGAGTAGGTACTGGCGGAACCATCACAGGTGCCGGTGAGATTTTGAAGAGCAAATATCCTGATGTGAAGATCTATGCGGTTGAACCTGCGGCATCGCCAATTCTCGCTGGCGGCAAGCCTGGTCCGCACAAGATCCAGGGGATCGGCGCGAACTTCATTCCTGAAATCCTGAATCAGAATGTCTATGATGAGATCATCCATGTAGAGAATGACGAAGCGTTCGAAACCGCACGCCGCGTAGCCAAGGAAGAAGGCGTTCTGTCCGGTATTTCTTCCGGCGCTGCTGTATTCGCTGCCCTCAAAGTGGCCAAAGAGCTGGGTGCCGGCAAAAAGGTCGTTGTGATTATCCCAAGTAACGGCGAACGTTACCTGAGCACTCCACTTTACAATTTCGAAGTGTAATTGCTGAAAAGCATATCCATAGAGCCTTCCTATCCGCTGTCACAGGGGATGGTGAAGGCTCTTTTTTTCGTAAAATCAATCATTCAGGCTTTTCAAAGCAGTCCAAAGTACAGTATACTGACAGGCAATAAACCAAAGGCTAAGTACAAAACTTTTAGGGGGGATGGCTTTGGAGATCATAACAGCGTGGCAGGACTGGGAGCAATGGGCGCAGGAAGAATGGAGCCTTCTCCCCCTTATTATACAAACACCGCTGGCCAAAGGGGGATTACCCGCCTCCTGGGTGAAGGCCTGGGAGCTGGCCTCCCCTTATTCGGTGGTGCTGGAGAGTGGTAAGGGTGGCCGATACTCGTACATTGGCTTAAATCCTGCTTCTGTACTGCAAGGCAAAGCGGGTGCCGCTGAAGTGTACAGCTTCCCATCAGATACTGCAGGGGCAGCTGAGCCATTATTGGAATCCGCACGGACGGGAGCCCCTTTGAAGGTGCTGGAGGCCTGGATGAAAGAGTTCACATCACCGCGGGTTCAATCTGCGGTGCTGCCTCCATTTATCGGCGGGTGTATGGGATTCCTTAGCTATGATGTGGTCCGCTCTTTGGAGAAGCTGCCGCTCTTGGCTAAGGATGATCCCGAGTTTCCCGATTACCTCTTCATGAGACTGGACGAGCTATGGATCTATGATCATCAGGAAGATATGCTGTACTGCACAGTCCATTTGCCTGCTCCTGCCACGAAATCATCCAGTTCTGTTGAACTGGAAGACCTGTATCAGGAGGCTTCCCGGCGGGCTGAGCGGATGCTGGAGCAGTGGAGGCTGATCTCTGCCGCACCTGGGTATTCAGGGGGCAGCGCTGGAGAAGCAGCCGAAGCTGCTGCAATTGAAGCTCATGCCGCTGTTTCCGGCGAGTGGCCGGGCATGACGTCTGCCTTCTCGCCAGAGCAATTTCAGCAGGCGGTCCGTGAGGTTCAGGAATACATCCGCCAAGGGGATGTATTTCAGGTGAACCTGTCGCTGCGCCAGGAGGCACAGCTGAAATCCTCGCCGGAGGATGTGTATGAATGGCTGCGCAAGCTCAACCCGTCCCCGTACATGGGGCTGCTGCGCTCGCCCGGCTTCGCCCTCGCCAGCGCTTCGCCCGAGCTGCTCGTCAAGCTGCACGGGGACAAGGTCAGCGCCCGCCCCATTGCCGGTACCCGGCGCCGGGGCCTGACTCCCGCGGAGGACGCCGCCATGGAGGCGGAGCTGCGCGGGAGCGAGAAGGAGATCGCCGAGCATATTATGCTTGTCGATCTGGAGCGCAACGACATCGGCCGTGTCGCTGCATATGGAACGGTCAGCGTGCCGGAGCTGCTGACCGTGGAGCGATACTCGCATGTGATGCATCTCGTATCGCAGGTGGAGGGCACCGTCGCGCCGGGTAAAGGCGCTTACGATGTCATGGCCGCCTTGTTCCCCGGCGGAACCATCACCGGTGCGCCCAAGGTGCGCACCATGGAGATCATCGAGGAGCTGGAGCCGGTGCGGCGAGGTCCATATACTGGATCGATGGGCTGGATTGACTATAACGGCAATATGGAATTAAATATTATTATACGAACACTGGCGGTGAAGGACGGGGTAGGCTACATCCAGACGGGGGCGGGGATTGTGACCGATTCCGACCCGTACCGGGAATACCGGGAATGCCACAATAAAGCCAAAGCCGTAGTGAAGGCGGTTCTCTGCAGCGAATACCAGCAGGAATCACGGACCAGCGGCGGCGCCGAAGGAGGAGCAACATTATGATCTTGGTTATCGATAACTATGATTCCTTTACGTACAACCTGGTGCAGTATCTGGGGGAGCTTGGGGAAGAAGTACAGGTTTCCCGCAACGATGAGATTACCATTGAGGAGATTGAGGCGCTTGCACCGGACCATATCCTGATTTCTCCGGGACCCTGCACACCGAATGAAGCGGGGATCAGCCTTGCGCTACTTCAGCATTTCAAAGGAACCATTCCGATCTTTGGCGTCTGTCTGGGCCATCAGGCGATTGGACAGGCCTTTGGCGGCAAAGTCATTCGGGCGGAGCGCCTGATGCATGGCAAAACTTCACCGATCCATCACAACGGCACCTCGGTATTTGAAGGACTGGAGTCTCCGTTCACTGCGACCCGCTATCATTCACTGATTGTGGAGCGTGAAAGTCTGCCTGACTGTCTGGAGATTACAGCTGAAACGGAGGAAGGCGAAATTATGGCCTTGCGCCATAAGGAGTATCCGATAGAAGGCGTGCAGTTCCATCCCGAATCCATTATTACCGATCATGGGCATACCATGCTGCGCAATTTCCTGAAACGGAGAGCCGGAGAACCGGTATGAGATATATTGGATTCAACCACCAGGTAGTTGATGCCAAAGATGCCGTGATTTCCGCTCTGGATCACGGCTTTTTGTACGGTATGGGCCTCTTTGAAACCTTTCGCACCTACAAAGGCGAACCATTTCTGCTGCAGCGGCACATAGATAGACTGGCAGGAGGCTGCAGACAGCTCGGGATTCCATTTGAAGGAGACACTTTCCGGTTGCGCGATTGGATTCAGAGTGTAATGGGCAAAAATGAATTACAGGATGCCTACATCCGCTACACCGTAACAGCCGGTGAAGATATTCTGGGTCTGCCGGCCGGCGATTACAGCCAGCCTAATCATTTGCTCTACATCAAAGAGCTGCCGCGTCTCCCGGACACTCTCTACCGTGAAGGCAAAGGCCTGCAGTTATTGAACCTGCCGCGGAATACACCGGAGGGGCCTGTACGTCTGAAGTCGTTGCACTACATGAACAATATACTCGCGAAGCGTGAGCTGGCAGGATATGCTTCAGCAGCATACGGTGCCGAAGGGCTGATGCTGACCGCACAGGGCGAGATTGCCGAGGGCATTGTCAGCAACGTTTTTTTTATTAAGAATAATGTGCTTTATACGCCAAACACCGCAACAGGCATCCTGCCGGGAATTACCCGGGAAATGGTGCTGGAGCTGGCACTTGCAGCCGGATTGCAGACTGAGGAAGGCCTATACCAGTGGGAACAGCTTGCAGAGGCAGACGAGATTTTCCTCACCAACTCGGTACAGGAGCTTGTTCCGGTTACAGCACTATGGTGTGCAAATGACCGGCAGACTGTCAGCGGTGGATGCTGCGGAAGACTTACGGCGTTATTGCTGGAAGCATACAGGGAAAGGACGGGATCGCCGGAATGAGACCCGTGATATACAAAAGAAACTACCGTCTGAATGCAGCAGAACTGACACTGGGTGAACGAACGCTGATTATGGGCATCCTGAACGTCACCCCGGACTCTTTTTCCGATGGCGGATTGTGGGATGAACCGGAAAAAGCCGTCGAACATGCGCTGCAAATGGCAGCAGACGGTGCCGATATTATTGACATTGGCGGTGAATCGACACGGCCCGGCCATCAGCCTGTAGGTCTGGAAGAGGAAGTGGCCCGCGTGCTGCCTGTTATTAAGAGCATTCACCGTGCCGCTCCCCGGCTGCCGTTGTCCATCGACACCTACAAGGCGGAAGTGGCCCGCCAGGCTATTCAAGCAGGTGCTCACATTATTAATGATGTCTGGGGCGCCAAAGCCGATCCGGATATGGCCGCTGTAGCTGCGGAAGCGGGCTGTCCGATTATTTTGATGCACAACCGCCCTGACCGTAATTATCAGGAGCTGGTCAGTGACATGACTGCCGATCTTGGGGAAAGCGTGAAGCTGGCCCTCACCGCAGGAGTGAAGCCCGAGAACATTATTCTTGATCCGGGAATCGGTTTTGCCAAGGACTATGCAGAGAACCTTCAGGCCATGATGAATTTGGACCGGCTGACAGAGCTTGGATATCCGCTGCTGCTGGCCACCTCCCGCAAAAAATTCATTCGTACCGCGCTGAATCTCCCGCCGGATGATGTGGTTGAAGGCACGGCCGCCACGGTGGCATTCGGAATTGCCCAAGGCTGTCAAATCGTGCGGGTGCACGATGTAGCCAGAATGAAGCGGACGGTGCAGATGTGTGATGCCATGCTCTATGCTGCTGCGCCATTGGTGCGTGAATAAATGATGTATTGTCAGAGATGAAATTTAGATATCAGAAGGCAGGTAACCCGCATGGATAAAATGACACTGCACCGCATGGAATACTATGGCTATCACGGAGTGTTTGAAGAGGAGCGCAAGCTGGGCCAGCGCTTTTACGTTGATCTGGAGCTTGAGCTTGACCTGCAGGCCGCTGGCCTCAGCGATGATCTCACACTTACCGTTAATTATGCCGAAGTGCACTTCCTCGTTAAAAAAATTGTCGAAACAAAGTCATTTAAACTCATAGAAGCTTTGGCTGAACATATTGCATCCTCGTTACTGGACACTTATACTGTTATCAATGCAGTAACGGTGAAGGTGACTAAGCCGCATCCGCCGTTCGACATTCACTTTCAGGGAGTGACCGTAGAACTGCACAGGACCAGAAAGTGAGAACTTGGCAATGACCATACAATCTTCCTCTGAGGCATCAGAGGCTTATATTGCTTTAGGGGCTAATTTGGGTGACCGTGAGGGAACCCTGAAAGAGGCGTTGAACAGGCTGAACCAGCGTGCAGAGATTGAAGTAGTCCGCTGTTCAAGCGTGTACGAAACGGAGCCTGTCGGTTATTTGGACCAGCCGCAGTTTTTGAATATGGCGGCGGTCCTCCGCACAACCCTCGCACCGGAGGCGCTCCTTCACGAGATGCTGGACATCGAAAATCAACTGGGTCGTGTCCGGGATGTCCGCTATGGGCCGAGAACGGTTGATTTAGATTTGCTATGGGTGGAGAATCAGCGCTTCGATACGCCAGATTTAACACTTCCGCATCCCCGGATGCTGGAGCGGGCATTTGTGCTTATTCCACTGGATGATGTCGTACCACAGAATGAAGAGTCTCCCGGACTTCGGCAGTTTATAACAGCAGCGCTACAAGACATAGACGGAAGGGAAGGAATTCGCTTGTGGACAACAAACGTATGGGACGGCGGGTCAGAGCATTCCGAAAGCTGAAGGGATACACTCAGCAGGAGCTGGCGGATTCTGTCGGAATATCCTTGGCTGTGCTTGGCGCAGTGGAGAGGGGCAACAGACGTTTGGAAGATCAAATTTTAAATAAAATTGCGGACGTTCTTGGAATTGCTGTTGACGAATTGGCCAATCCCTCTACCTGAGGGGACGCTATCATAGATCCCAAAAAATCAATGAAGGAAGTGAACGAACATGCTGAAGATTGGCGGCATTGAGATGAAGAACCAGGTCGTGCTGGCGCCTATGGCCGGCGTCTGCAATCCGGCATTTCGTCTGATCGCCAAAGAATTTGGAACCGGTCTGGTCTGTGCCGAAATGGTCAGCGACAAAGCGATTCTGCACGGCAACCCGCGTACGCGGGAGATGCTGTTTGTGGATGAACGGGAGAAGCCGCTGAGTCTGCAGATTTTTGGCGGCGACCGGTCCTCTTTGGTAGAGGCCGCTAAAGTCGTTGATAAAGAGACGAATGCCGATATTATAGACATAAATATGGGCTGCCCTGTACCTAAAGTGACCAAATGCGACGCAGGAGCACGCTGGCTGCTGAATCCCGACAAAATCTATGAGATGGTATCCGCAGTCGTTGATGCCGTAGATAAGCCGGTAACCGTAAAAATGCGGATTGGCTGGGACAGTGAGCATATTTTTGTTGAAGACAATGCGCGTGCCGTTGAACGTGCCGGAGGCCAGGCAGTGAGTGTTCATGGCCGGACCCGCGAGCAGCTCTATACCGGTCATGCTGATTGGAAGTATATCCGTATGGCCAAAGAGGCGGTTTCGATTCCGGTTATCGGCAACGGGGATGTAAATACACCGGAGGATGCGCGGGCTATGCTGGATCAGACCGGCTGCGACGGTGTTATGATTGGACGCGGTGCTTTGGGCAATCCGTGGATGCTGTACCGTACCATCCAATACCTGAACACAGGTGAATTAATGCCAGAGCCCGGTCCGGAGGAAAAAATCAAAGTAGCCATTCTTCATATGGACCGTCTGATCAGCCTGAAGGGCGAAGCTGTGGCTGTCCGGGAAATGCGCAAGCATTTGGCCTGGTATCTGAAAGGGATGAAGGCCGCTGCCCGGGTGAAGGACGTCATTATGGAAGAAACCAAGCGCGATGAAATGGTGCGGATATTGAACGAATTTGTCGTACAGCTTAAGGAAGAGGAAGAGCAGGAAGGCCTGAATTCCTCACTTTCAGCGGTTTAAACACAGAAACTCCTGTCTTTTTGGTTAACACATGAACATTATATGGGGCATCATTGACATTTTGTAGCGGTTCCAATATAATTTCACAGTATAAAATCGCCGTTACAGCAGTGGTAATGCAGAAGGAGGGTTCTTATCCCTCCAGATTCGCATATAGTATGGTGTTTTCAATAATTGTATACGACAGGAGAATCGGTTGAGATGAGCGATAAAGAAGTCATCCTTACCCCGGACGGACTTAAGCGTCTGGAAGAAGAACTGGAGACCCTCAAATCCGTGAAACGCCGTGAGGTTGCTGAACGGATCAAAGTGGCAATTGGCTACGGAGATATCAGTGAGAACTCGGAATACGAAGACGCGAAGAACGAGCAGGCCTTCATTGAAGGGCGTATTATCACGTTGGAAAAAATGCTCCGTAATGCGCGCATCATCAACAGCGACGAAATCGTCACCGATGTGGTAAGCATTGGGGTTACCGTAAGCGTCGAAGATTTGGAATATGGCGACGTTATGGAATATACGATTGTCGGCACCGCCGAATCTGATCCGCTGAACAACAAGATTTCGAACGAAAGTCCGGTAGGCCGGGCTATTATCGGCAAGAAGATTGGCACCATTGTTGATGTTAGTGTTCCTGCAGGCGTCATTCAATATAAAATTCTTGATATTAGAATGAAGTAATAGTACCAATAAGGAATAAGTCAAGAAAGCTTCCTTAGGGAAGCTTTTTTCAAAACACATACAGCTTCTATTTGTACGGGAACGGACTGTCCTCTTGCATAGGGATGGAGCCGTTTCTTCTTGTGTAGATGACAGAGTGAGTAAGAGAGGATGAAAGATCATGACCGAGGAAATGAACACCGCCGAGAACACGGAAAAGGAGCTTAGCGAGCTTCTGACGATCCGACGCGGTAAACTGGACGAGCTTCGTGCGCTGGGAATCGATCCATTTGGCAAAAAGTATGAGCGTACGGCAGGTGCCGGGGATATTATCTCCAAGTATGATGGGCAAACCAAAGAGGAACTGGATGAGCTGAACCTTGAAGTCAGCATTGCTGGCCGTATTATGGCTAAGCGTGTAATGGGTAAAGCCAGCTTTGCCCACATTCAGGATCTTAGCGGCAAGATCCAAATCTATGTCCGTCAGGACAGTATTTCCGAAGCACAGTATGCAGCGTTTACCGTTCTCGATCTGGGGGACATTATCGGCGTTCGCGGTACAGTGTTCAAAACAAGAACCGGTGAAACCTCTATTAAAGTGCACAACCTTGAGGTTCTATCCAAATCGCTGCTTCCGCTTCCCGAGAAATATCACGGTTTGAAGGATGTGGAGCTGCGCTACCGCCAGCGTTATGTGGATCTGATTATCAACCCGGAGGTTCAGCAGACCTTCATTACCCGTTCACGGATCATCCAGTCGATGCGCCGTTATCTGGATTCGCTTGGCTACCTTGAGGTGGAAACTCCGACCCTGCATGCCATCGCCGGCGGAGCAGCGGCCCGTCCGTTTATTACTCACCACAATACACTTGATATGCAGCTGTATATGCGTATTGCCATTGAACTGCATCTGAAGCGTCTGATTGTCGGCGGTTTGGAAAAAGTATATGAGATTGGCCGCGTATACCGCAATGAAGGCATTTCAACACGCCACAATCCGGAATTTACAATGATTGAGCTGTACGAAGCTTATGCTGACTACCAGGACATTATGCATCTGACCGAGAGCATGATTGCTCATATCGCCCAGGAGGTTCTGGGGACCCTGAAGATTAATTACCAAGGCCATGAAGTGGACCTGACACCGCAGTGGCGCCGCGTGACCATGGTGGATGCTGTCAAAGAGGTGACAGGTGTCGACTTTGGCGTTCATATGACAGATGAGGAAGCTCAGCGTCTTGCGAAGGAGCACCGTGTGCCGGTTGAGAAGCATATGACCTTTGGACATATCCTGAATGCCTTCTTTGAGCAATTTGTAGAAGAAACACTGATCCAGCCGACCTTTGTTACAGGGCATCCGGTTGAAATCTCCCCACTCGCCAAAAAGAATGATTTGGACCCGCGCTTTACAGACCGTTTCGAGCTGTTTATCGTGGCCCGTGAGCATGCGAATGCGTTTAGCGAGTTGAATGATCCAATCGACCAGCGTCAGCGGTTTGAAGCACAAATTCAGGAAAAAGAAAAAGGCAACGATGAAGCTCATGAAATGGATGATGACTTCATTCGTGCGCTTGAATACGGTATGCCGCCTACAGGCGGACTCGGGATTGGTGTGGACCGGCTGATCATGCTGCTTACCAATGCTGCATCGATTCGCGATGTATTGCTGTTTCCTCATATGCGCAACCGTACGGAGTAATTGCCAAGGCTCTTATCATGATCCTGAGGGAACTGCGAGGACGCAGTTCCCTCAGGATTTATGATTTCAAAAATAATGCTTGCAATGAATCTCTATACATGATACACTATTATTCCGGCCAAGAAACATCAACGCCGAGCTCGAAAAGAAGTTGAAAAAAAGAGCTTGCATTAATCGGCCGAACGTGATATATTATAAGAGTTGCTGGTGACGAGATAATCGGCGCCGACGACGAGCTTGATCTTTGAAAACTGAACAACGAGTGAGTGGGATTTCACGCAAGTGAGATCC
>RCUU01000370.1_pt1 | contig 25718 bp, 27 predicted proteins | sample 2166211 | NCBI WGS metagenome assembly RCUU01 (sample SAMN09932620, study PRJNA488358) | compost metagenome | feature: garden; material: soil; isolation source: compost soil in phenylacetic acid-enriched culture | place: Germany: Experimental Botanical Garden Goettingen | collected 2016-01-27
AATGGCGAACTTGACGAATCAGCTAAAATAGTGCTTATTTAATGTAGTACCCTTAATTTCAGGGTACTGCATTTTTTTACGTTGTGGGGCCAAATAGTCCTGCACAATGTATGGGTGGAGGATATTCATTGACGACTGTACTATATAAGCTGGAGACGTTCGAAGGCCCGCTGGATCTGCTTTTGCACTTGATCGACAAAGCGGAGATCGACATTCAGGACATCTCCATAAGTGAAATTACAGATCAATATCTGGAATATTTGCACAATATGAAGGAGCTGGAGTTGGAAGTAACCAGCGAATTTCTTGTTATGGCAGCTACCTTGTTATCAATAAAGAGCAAGCAGCTGCTTCCTAAACCGCCTGTTATTGAATTTGATGATGATTTCGAATATTTAATGGATGATGAAGAGGACCCGAGGGACGAGCTGATTCGCAAACTGATCGAGTATCGTAAATATAAAGGAATCGCCGAGCATTTGCATGAACGCGAATGGGAACGAAGTCTCATTTTTTCGAAAGAGCCGGATGATTTGTCGCCTTATTTACCGGAGGTAGAAGAAAATCCTGTGAAAGGGCTTCATGCGTCGGATTTGATCGCAGTGTTTCAGAAGGCGTTAAGAAAAGCGGTCAAGCGTAACGCGGTCGCTCGTATTCATCGCGACGAAATTTCGGTAAAGGATCGGATTAAGGAAGTAGTATCTGCACTGGAAGGTATGGGGAAGGGCGGGCGCTTGCTCTTTTCCAAATTGCTGCACGAGGAAATGTATCGCCATGAGATTGTAGTTACTTTTTTAGCAATATTGGAGCTCATGAAGATGAAGCAAATTGTATGTTATCAGAACAAGCTGTTCGATGACATTGTGATGGAGTGGAGAGGGGTAGGAAAGGTCGATGAATTTTCAGGACTTGAAATCGATTATTGAGGGGCTGTTGTTCCTTGCGGGTGAAGAAGGGATCAGTGTGAAGCAGCTAGTAGAAGTGACTGAGCAGCGGCAGGATTTAATCCTCGATGCCCTTCAGGATATGAAGAATTCTTTTGAACGGGAGGGACGTGGACTACAGATTGTGCAGATCGCCGGAAATTATCAGCTTACAACTCTGCCGCAGCACGCACCTTACTTTGAAAAATTGGCATATTCACCATCCCGGTCCTCCTTATCGCAGGCCGCTCTTGAGACGTTGTCAATAGTAGCTTATCGTCAGCCTATTACGCGGATCGAAGTAGAGGAAATTCGAGGAGTTAAATCAGAAAGAGCTATCCATACATTAGTTAACAAAGATCTAATTGAAGAAGTAGGAAGGGCGGAAGCTATTGGGCGGCCTATTCTTTATGGGACGACTAAAGCATTCCTTGATTACTTTGCCCTCGCAAGTCTGAAGGATCTGCCTGACCTTGCTGACTTTGAAAGCACGGAGCAGCTGGAAGAAGAGACGCAGCTTCTATTTCAGAAGCTTGAGGAGCAGCAGCTAACGATTGATGATGTGGATAGTAATACTGTAGAAGCTGGCACGGATTTAGATCCGATTGCTGCCTCGCCTGAAGACTAATATGCAAGAAGCCTGACTCGAAGGAGTTAGGTTTTTTTGTGCTCATTTTTGTAAAATTGGCTGATGCTGGATTGTTTTCTTGTGCGATAGACATAATATAAGAAGCTAATTATCTTACACTGGCATGGAGGGCTTGCCGATGTGGATTTGGATCGGAAGCATCCTGCTCCTGCTGCTGATCGTGATCGGGTTGATCCTGATGTCCAAAATAACGTTACAGCTAAGAGCCGTAAAGCAGAATTGGGATGACTCGATCATTCTTGATGTGACGATGCTTTTCGGGTTAATATCCCTGCATTACGAGGTGCCTACCGTTGTATTGAAAAGTTGGCAGGAGGGGATATGGTATGAAAAAAGCCAAAATGACAATATTCTGAGTGGGCATGCTTCAAGTGGAGAGCAGGTCATTGATCAGGAAAAGCTGCAAATGTGGAAGGAAGAATTCCGGAAAATCCTCAAAAATACGAAAGGGCTAATGAAATGGATGAAGGTTACCATGAAACGGGTTACAATACGAAACCTGGATTGGTCGACCAATATTGCATTGGAGGATGCAGCCTATACGGCAACTTTAACGGGGATATTATGGGGAATTAAGTCTTCTCTGATCGGCTTTTTGACATATCAGGCTTCATTTGCCAAGCGTCCAAAAATATTTGTTGTTCCTATCTTCGACAGTCGTCCAATGTTCGTTACCGAGGTGAATTGCAGTGCATATATTCGTCTGGGGCATGCGATATATGCAGGGATCGTACTTATCGTACGTGTGTTGAAGGTAAAGGGTGGAATTCGCAAATGGCTCGGTATTTTGCTCAAGAACCAATGAATAAGCATATATATCCATTCATATTCCCCCTTGTCCGGGCGCACAATATAAAAAGCATAGGTCAGCTTTTATATATAGCACTTAGGAGGAATTATGATGAGTGAGCATCCTATTCAAGGATTAATGAAGACGGCAATGGAAAACCTTAAGGATATGGTTGATGTAAATACGATCGTTGGTGATGCGGTCGAAACGCCGGACGGAAGCGTTATCCTTCCGATCAGCCGCGTAGGGTTTGGGTTTGCTGCCGGGGGTAGCGACTTTAATGTTGATGAACAATCTCACAAGAGCTCTGGACAGCAAGGCGATTCCGGTTCCTCGCACGTTGGACAAACACGTCCATTTGGGGGAGGTAGCGGCGGCGGTGTATCGATCAATCCGATCGCTTTTCTGGTCGTTGGCAAACAAGGTGTCAACATTTTACCGCTTGATAACCAGACGCATCTCATAGAAAAGGTAATCGATGTCGTTCCAGGGGTCATTGACAGAATTGAAGGTATGGTTCAATCCTGCAGAAATAATGACAGCGGCACAACGAGCCTTTAGTAAAGCTTCTATTGGTTAACCGGATATATGAAGCAGCAAGGCATAAGATCCTTTCCTATGCATGGGAGGGGTCTTTTTTTAATGGATAGGCTTAGGCTTGGACATACTCTTTTTAGGGGATGCATATAGTTAAACTAGTTCGCGAAAGCGAAGGTCGGAGGAAATGATTAATGAGGAAACCAACTATAATTCGCAGTTTATGCCTCATGGCACTTAGTATGATGCTGGTATCTTACCTGTTAACTGAAGGGGTACAAACGGTACAAGCACAGGAACAGACGATAGTACCTCCGTCTACTCATGCACAAGCAGCGGCACTGATTGACGTGACATCAGGCAGAATTCTATACAGCAGTCATGGTGATGAAGAATTACCGATCGCCAGCCTGACGAAAATAATGACAGCTATCGTGGCCATTGAGCATGGAAAAATGGAGGACATGGTTAAGGTAAGCAACAAGGCCTATCGAAAAGAAGGCTCGTCGATTTATCTGCAGCTTGGGGAGCAAATGAGCCTGGAAAATATGCTGTACGGTTTAATGCTGCGATCCGGAAATGATGCCGCAACCGCCATTGCTGAACATGTTGGGGGTTCTGAAGAAGGCTTTGTCCTGCTAATGAACCAAACTGTAGAAATGCTTGGACTACAGCATACCCAGTTCCGGAACCCGCATGGACTTGATGCGAAAGGGCATTATTCCTCGGCAAATGATTTGGCTAAAATGACGGCCTATGCGATGCACAACCCGAGATTCAAGGAAATTGTAAGCACTAAGGCCAAGAAAGCCCCCAATCCTAATGATCCCTGGGATTATAAATGGGATAACAAAAACAAAATGCTGCGTCTTTACGACGGTGCGGATGGCGTGAAAACAGGATATACAAAAATCGCAAGGCGCTGCCTTGTCAGCTCCGCTACCCGCAACGATCAGCAGCTTGTAGCCGTGACGATAAACGATGGCGATGATTGGAATGATCACGGGAAGCTGCTCGATTTCGGTTTTACCAATTATCCTTTGACGAGGCTTATAGGGGATGGTCAACAGGTTGAGGGAGGGTTAGTGACTAGAGGTGGCTTTGATTATGCAGCAGCTAAAAGTGAGCTTGATAAAATTGAACGTCGACTCATCCTGAAAAAAACTTCACGAGTTGCAGACTTTGACTATAGAGGGATGATACGAATCTCTTTGAACGGGGATGTGATTGGTTCCGTGCCTGTATATGAGGGAAAACGTTTAGCGAAGTATGATTAGTTCCGGATAAGATGTCGTGGTGACGGGGGGAGAAGGGATGGTAAATAAAATATGGCTCGCCTTAATTGTCGTAGGCTTTGCTTTTGCTGCAATAAAAGGGGATATCAGTATCGTTACACAAGCTGCCTTTGAAGGTGCGGCGACGGGGGTTACTGTATGTTTCGGATTAATCAGCGTATTAGTATTTTGGATGGGAATTATGCGGCTGGCGGAGGATGCCGGACTCGTCAAAACGATTTCAAAATGGCTTGGGCCAGTCGTAGGCTATTTATTTCCTGACGTTCCGAAGAACCATCCTGCCATGGGGTATATATTGTCCAACATGAGCGCCAATTTGCTAGGCTTGGGGAATGCAGCTACTCCGATGGGAATCAAGGCGATGCAGCAGCTTCAGGAGTTAAATCCGAACAAAGAAACGGCTTCCGCAGCAATGTGTACACTGTTGGCGCTTAATACTGCAAGTATTACTTTAATTCCAACGACACTCATTGCGATTCGTCTAAATTTCAATTCGGTGAATCCTGCAGAAATCGTCGGCTCTACCCTGCTGGCTACTGCTGTCGCTACAGCCGCAGCTATTATTGCTGACCGTTGGTACCGACATCGGGATTTGCGAACAAAGCCGCCGATTGCGGCTCCTCCTCCGACTTTAACGGTAAAGAGGTGAGGCACCTTGCTGGAATGGATCAATATCTTGTCCGCTTGGGCAGTCCCTGTCTTGATTGCGTTTATTCCCTTATACGCTCATTTTAAAAGAGTACCCGTATATGAATCTTTTGTGGATGGAGCGAAGGATGGCTTCTCCACTGCGATCGGGATCATTCCTCATCTGGTTGGAATGATGGTCGCAATCAGTATTTTTCGCGCATCAGGTGCGCTTGAGTTTTTTGTGGGATGGATGACTCCATTCCTGCAAAGCCTACATATACCTCCAGAAGTGTTGCCCCTTGGAATTTTAAGACCCTTGACGGGTACGGGCTCATTAGCCTTCACTACGGATTTGATTAAGACCTATGGTCCGGACTCCATGATTGGCAGAATAGCCTCTACGGTTCAAGGAAGCACGGATACAACGCTGTATGTGCTCACGGTATACTTTGGGGCGGTAGGGATCAGAAATGGACGATATGCGTTAAAAGTAGGACTTTTTTCCGATGTCATCGGTTTTTTTGCCGCAATTTTCGTGTGTCTGCTCTTATTTGGTTAATATCAAGCTCAGTCAGGCGACTTTTATTCGTCTGGCTGTTTTGTTATTATCCTGTCGCCGTCTCCTATTGTGATTTTGTTCCCTTATAGGTATCATGTGTATGAGGTGACTTAATAACAATGGAAAGATTGCAAAAAATAATGGCAGAGGCGGGCGTTGCATCGCGTCGCAAATGCGAAGAATTGATACTAAGCGGCAAAGTCCAAGTCAATGGTGAGACGGTTACCGAGCTTGGAACCAAGGCTGATCCGGAAGTAGATGAAATTAGCGTAGATGGAAAGCCTATTGGCGTTGAGAAGAAGATGTATCTTGTATTTAATAAGCCGAAAGGTGTTATTACAAGCGCGTCCGACCCGCAGGGCAGAAAAATCGTCACCGATTATTTGAAGGGTGTCACTGAGCGTCTCTACCCGGTGGGGCGCCTTGATTACGATACGGAAGGACTGCTATTGCTAACGAACGATGGGCATTTCGCCCACCTGCTAACCCATCCGAAGCACCATGTTCCCAAAACCTATCATGCTACAGTAAAAGGTGTGCCTCACGGCAGTGAACTGGACAAGCTGAAGAAGGGAGTCATGCTTGAGGATGGTATGACAGCTCCGGCAGAGGTTGAGTATCACGATATAGATCCGGAAGGAAAGGAATCTACGATTTCCATTACGATTCACGAGGGAAGAAACCGCCAGGTTCGTCGTATGTTTGAAGCTATTAACCATCCCGTAATCAAGCTGAAACGGATTTCCTTTGGTGAACTGTACCTTGGCAATCTAAAACGCGGCTTATATCGTTCCTTGACGAAAGAAGAGATCGAAGGCTTGCTGAAGCAGGTTAGACTGTCCAGTAAATCAAGCAAGCAAGTGACGGCCTCTGAAACGTCTGAGCTTACCTCAGCCTCAAATGCACCAATCAAGTCTAAAGAGACCTGGAGACCGAAGGCAAAAGTAAACAACAGGAGTAAAGCCCCTAGATCCGGACGTGACGAGCAGGAGAAGCCGGTTGAAGGACAGGGTAAGCCGGTCGAAGGACAGGGTAAGCCCAAGCGTGCGAGTCGATCTGATCATCGCCCAGGTAAATCTAATGGTCAGAATAGAACAGGCGGACAGGGCAGAGGCAACAAACGGAACGATAGAGCTAACAAGCAAGGAAGATCCGCAAAGCCATCAAAGCGTTAACTTCATAACATGATAAGAGCGATGAAAAAGTGAAATATTTGCAGCCGAATGAGCAATGATGATCCATGAGGCTCAAATTATTTCATTTTTATCATTGCTTTTTTTTTTGAAGACACATAATATTCAAAATTTCAATAGCTGAAATTGTGTCGTTTTTCGTTATAATGTTCATATGATATTCACTATTTGTCCATTGATTATGATTATTGTCATAGTAGGGGAGTGTTGGTCATGGGGAAGGCGAGACGTCCCGTACAAATCGTTATTTTGATATGCATTGTTATTTTGGGCGGTTATGCCATTGGCTCAGCTGTGCTCGGCAGTGGGAGCGAGAAGCCAAAGGTTGGGGATAAGCCGCCGGCAGTCAAGCTTCTTGGTCTTGATGGCAGTGTACATACGCTTGATGATTACAAAGGCAAAGCTGTGGTAATCAATTTTTGGGCTACATGGTGCACTTATTGCGTCAAGGAAATGCCTGCTTTACAGAAGCAGTGGGAGAAATGGCGTGATCAGGATGTCGTTATTCTCGGTGTGAATACGGGGGAAGACGAGATGACGGTACAGAATTTTACAGAGCAAATGGGCGTTGATTTCCCTATATTGTATGACTCCAAAAATGAAGCGGTTTTGCGGTATGGTGTTGTTCCCATGCCTACTACTTTCTTTGTAGATAAGAAAGGCAGGATTGCCTCTATCCATGAAGGGGAGCTTAATTTGACCACATTGGATGACCAAATTAAGCGCTTGGTGAATCCTTGATGAACATAAGGGGGCCATATTTTGATTAAAAATACGAAATGCGAGTGCGGGCATCAGAACAGAGTCGGGACGGTGCTCTGCGAAGCTTGTGGCAAGCCTCTTTATGAAATAACGAGTCCCGATGAATTGCTGGAGATGCGCTATGACGGGGTTGCGCGACGATCACAACGAAGCAATCCGAATTTTATAGATAAAATTTGGAACTTTTTCTCGTCCGTTAAGGTAGCGATATACCTGATCATTATCACTTTGATCGGTGCTATGTTTGGCACCATATTCGAGCAGGAGAGCAACTTTGTTAATTTTGATCCCTCCACATTTTATAAAGACAAATACGGAGCTATCGGCGATATATACTACAAATTAGGATTATCACATACATACGAGTCGTGGTGGTTCGTCCTCCTGCTCGTTATGATCGGGGCCTCCCTTGTCATCTGCAGCCTGGATCGGGTGCTTCCACTTTACAAAGCGCTTTCAAAACAAAAAATCCGCAAGCATATGCAGTTTTTGACCCGCCAGAAGGTAGTGTATCAGGGGCCAATTCAAGAACCTGTTGAACAGTGGGTTTCCAAGGCAGCAGCAGTGCTTAAGAAAAAAAGCTATCGTGTGTACGTGGATCACAATGCGCTGCTTGCAGAAAAGCAAAGATTCAGCCGTTGGGGACCTTATGTCATTCATATCGGACTTATTGTTTTTCTCTTGGCTGTACTATTTCGCGGCCTGCCAGGACTCCATCTTGATAAACACTATTGGTTTCCGGAGGGTGAAATTACGAAAATTCCGGACACCAATATGTATATGAAGAACGATAACTTTACAGTTGAATATTACTCGGAGGATGAGATGTCTGAGGAATTTCGCAAAAGCGGCAAAATCGTACCTAAGCTGTTTGAGACACAAGTTACTCTATATGAGTGCAGGGCGGATTGCGACGATCCTTCCAGGGAGCCGCAGCTAGCTGAAGTAAAGCAGCATGCGATTCGGGTTAATGATCCTTTGAGCTATAAAGGGTTAATGGCTTATCAGTTCGATTATGATCTAACCCCTGTATTGCGTTCAGTCCAACCGACGCTGGTCAATACAGTGACGGGTGAGCAATATGGCAGGTTCAAGCTTGAGATGACTAATCCTGAGCGAAGCTTTAGTGTTGGACCTTACACTTTGGAGCTGAAGAACAAATTTATGGATTTCTCGCTGAATGAACAAGGACAGCCGATATCCAAATCGAAGAATCCGGATGCACCGGCGTTTCTTTTCATAATTAAAGGTCCTGAATTGCCGGATGAAGGTAGTCAGTATATTTATTTTCCTAAGCAGATCGACAAAGAAAGATTTCAACAGGATTCCATCAACGAGAAGCTGGGTGGTGTGCAAAACAGGCTGCAGCTTGACGTCCTCGGGATGGAAGATGTAGATTTCATTCAATCCTCCAGTTATTTGAACATTAGAATCGATCGGGCGATGCCTTATGTCTGGACCGGCCTGGGTATTGTAATGCTGGGCTTAATCATGGGATTTTATTGGCAGCACCGTAGAATTTGGCTGCGTGTTGATGAAGGTAAATTGACGCTCGGCGGACATACGACCAAGAACTGGTTCGGAATGCGCCGTGAGGTAGCCGCTTTCTTAAAAGCGATGGAAATTGAAGTGGAAGAGAAGTCACTCGATAACGGAGGTAATCGGTCATGAGTTTATTGGAAATAAGCAGATACGCATTCGTAACGGCTTTTTATTTGTATTGCGCCGCTTTCATTTTTTATGTTATTGCTGTTACAGGACGGACATGGAGCAATCGCGACCCGAAGCAGCATGAAAAAAAGTGGGGTAAAGTTTCTTTCTTCACTTCTTCTCTAGGTCTTTTGGCTCATTTTATTTATTGCGGTACTCGTTGGGGCTATAGCGGACATATACCGGTCAGCAACATGTATGAATTTATGACGTTCCTATCTATGATGGTCATGACTGCATTTACGATTGTTTTTCTTATTTATCGAAAAATATTGCTTGGCATGTTTGCCGTGCCAATTGCTATAATCATTATGGCTTATGCCGCCGTTTTTCCACAGGATGTTCAGCCGTTGATTCCGTCGCTCAGATCAATCTGGCTCTACATTCATGTTACACTTGCCGCTGTTGGTGAATCCTTTTTTGCAGTAGGGTTTGCGGCAGGATTTATGTACTTGTTAAGAACTGTAGATTTTAATGGAACAGATAAATTCGCTCGTCGACAAAAATGGTGGGTTGAATTTACTATGTTTTCTATTATTATAGTATTGGGCTTTATTGTATCTGTATTCGCTTTTCGGGCTTCGGGATATGAGGCAGTTTTTACGCAAAATACGACACCCATTGACAGCCAAGTAGAGCAAAATAGTACAATAGACAAAGAGATCTATAAATTGCCCCCTATTGTGGCTCCGCATAATAGCCAAATAGTGAGCATTGGGCCGTTTCTGGGAATGGATAAACCGTGGTTCGAAGCTCCATCATGGATGAATGGCGCTAATGCGGGTCGCAAGCTGAATACAGTCATTTGGGCCATAATAACAGGTACTGTGCTGTATGCTATTCTTAGAATGGTTAGTCGTCGCCCCCTTGGTAAATTGCTCGCGCCTACCTTAAATGGAATGGATCCGGATGATCTGGATGAAATCAGTTACCGGGCGATTGCGATCGGATTCCCGATCTTTACGCTTGGAGCTTTGGTGTTTGCTATGATTTGGGCACAGCAGGCGTGGGGACGATTCTGGGGCTGGGACCCGAAAGAAGTATGGGCGTTAATTACTTGGCTCTATTATAGTGCGTATCTGCATCTCCGCTTGTCACGTGGCTTTCAGGGTCGTCAAGCATCCTGGCTTGCGGTCATTGGCTTCCTGGTGGTGATGTTTACCCTTATTGGAGTTAATCTAATTATTGCTGGTTTGCATTCTTATGCGGGAACGGATTAATGATATAACCGTACCCAAATGGTCTATAATGATTGGGTAAGATAATGAAGGGGTTGTTGTTCATGTCAGATCAAGAAAACCGTATTTTGGTAGTGGATGATGAGGAACGTATTCGCAGATTATTAAAAATGTATTTGGAAAAAGAAGGATATGAAATTGATGAGGCTGAAGACGGTGAGACTGCGCTGAAAAAGGCGAGCTCGAACGATTATGGCCTTATTCTGCTGGACGTCATGCTTCCAGGCATTGACGGGATTGAAGTATGTAACCGCTTGAGACAAATAAAAGCGACTCCTGTGCTGATGTTAACGGCTAAAGGCGAGGAAATTAATCGCGTCCAAGGCTTTGAAGTCGGTGCGGATGATTATGTAGTTAAGCCATTTAGTCCGCGTGAAGTGATCTACAGGGTAAAAGCGATTATGCGGCGGGCTTCTGCTACGGCCTATTTGACTAAAGAAACCGGAGCAAGCAACAATATTGTGTTCCCTCACCTTGTTATTGAGCATGATGCTCACCGGGTAACAGCAAGCGGTGAGGAAGTAAGCCTTACACCTAAGGAATACGAGCTGCTTCACTATTTAGCTGTATCCCCTGATAAAGTGTTCTCTCGCGAGGAGCTGCTGAAGGACGTATGGAACTATGAGTTTTTCGGGGATTTGAGAACCGTGGATACTCATGTAAAGCGTCTTCGTGAGAAGCTGAACAAGGTGTCTCCTGAATCGGCAGCAATGATTACAACCGTATGGGGCGTCGGCTACAAGCTGGAGGTAGCTAAATAAGGTGAAGTTCTGGAGAACGCTTGTCGGTAAGCTCTGGATTACAATCATATGTTTAGTAGCCTGTGTGCTTATGCTGCTGGGGCTGTTCCTGCTTCCGTACATCGATACCAACTTTACGAATCCGGGTGCGATCAAGAAGCTGTTTGTAGTTGTTTGTATTATTGGATTTTCTCTTACAACTTTTTTTGCATTATTTTTGATCACCAAAATTACCCAGCCGATGCAGCAATTGATCCGGGCTACGGATTCGGTGCGCAAAGGGAAGTTCGATACCAGATTGTCGCTTAAGACGAGCGATGAAATTGGACAGCTCGCCAGCACATTCAATCATATGGCTGAGGAGCTTGAACAAACGATCCGCAGTCTTAATCATGAGAAGGAGCACTTATCCAGCATACTGCGCAGTATGAACGATGCCGTAATTACTCTTGATGGTAACGGTTACGTCATACTGACAAATCCTCCGGGTGATGAATTGCTTCATTTATGGAGTGATTTAAAGGAAGATGAGCTTGAGGATAGCAAAAATAATCATAATGAATTAACAAAGGCTCCTGCACCGCTCTTATCGATGTACAATCGTGGTCTGGATGAGGAAGTGGATCAGAGCATGAACGTACATGTGAAGAAGGGAGTATGGTCTGTACATATGGCTCCGCTTACTTCAGATGGAGAATTTCGTGGTGCTGTTGCTGTCCTGAGAGATGTAACGGAGGAAGTGCGGCTAGAGAAAATGCGTCGTGACTTTGTAGCCAATGTCTCTCACGAGATCCGGACACCGCTTTCTATGATGCAAGGCTACAGCGAGGCTCTGTTGGATGGGATGGCAACGTCCCCTGAAGAAAGAGAAGAGCTTGTTCAGGTCATTCATGACGAATCGCTTCGCATGGGGAGACTCGTAAGAGATTTGCTTGACCTGGCGCGCATGGAAGCAGGGCATACCGATATGGTGATGCAGCCAATGGATTTTCGCGATCTTGCAGAGCGCGTATACCGTAAGTTCCTGGTGCGTGCAAAAGAAAGCAACATTGATCTTAAGCTTGAGCTGGAGTCCGGACCGCTTTTCATACAGGAAGCTAACGAGGATCGCCTTGAACAGGTGCTAACGAACCTGCTTGATAATGCATTGAGACATACGCATGAGCAGGGGCAAATCACGATTTCCGCTAACCTGAAGGACGGCAAACGTGGTAGAGAGCTCCATGTCCTTATTAAGGATGACGGAGTCGGTATTCCGTCGGATGACCTGCCTTACGTATTTGAGCGCTTCTACAAAGCGGATAAAGCTCGTGTGCGCGGAGAGAGTGGCGGTACAGGTCTTGGATTGTCGATTGTGAAAAATATCGTGGATTCTCACCATGGTTCGATTCAGGCTGAGAGCGAAATAGGCAAGGGCACTGTATTTCATATCGTTTTACCTGTCGAAAAGCACAAATAAACATCACAAAGCCGAACATCCTTTGAAAAAAGGATGTTTTTTTGTTGAATTCAGAAGATAAATCTTGTTCAACGTGAAACAATGAAGCACATTCTGGGTAAAGCTAATAATGAATTTGGGTAATAGAGTTAATAAGCTTCTAACATTATACGAGGAGATGAAACCTATGAAAAAAACCGTAATATTGGAAGAAGCAGCTTACAAATTTGCCGAAGATACGTCTAAACCTCCTTATTTATTTCAGTTAGCTCCTGAAAAAGGGCGTGAGGCTGTAAATGAGGTGCAGTCAGGTGAAATCGACAAGCCGCCTGTAGATATTGAAGATTTATTTATCGACGGCAACTCCCACAGAAAAGTGTCAATCAGAATACTTCGCCCGCAAAATGTGACGGGTAAGCTGCCGGTTATTTTGTATATACACGGAGCCGGGTGGGTGTTCGGAAACTCGCATACGCATGATCACCTAATAAGAGAGTTGGCTGTACGCACAGAAGCTTGTGTGGTTTTCCCTGAGTACAGCCTTTCTCCGGAAGCCAAATATCCTGCTGCTCTTGATGAAATTTACGAGGTGCTGCAGTGGATAGAACGTCAAGGAGAAGAAAAGGGGATGGAGATTAACCATCTTTATGTTGCCGGAGATAGTGTAGGAGGGAATATGACAGCCGCCATTACTTTGCTTGCCAAGGAACGAAAAGGTCCGAGTATTCATAAGCAATTGTTATTTTATCCGGTGACAAATGCTTCCTTTGATACGGATTCTTATCTGGAATTCGAAACAGGTTATTTTCTGCGGCGTGATGCAATGAAGTGGTTTTGGGATCAATATACGAGGAATGCTGAGGATAGAAAGGAAATTACGGCCTCACCACTGCTTGCGACAAAGGAGCAGCTTCAAGGCTTACCACCCGCTCTGATCATTACAGCTGAAGCAGACGTGCTTCGGGATGAGGGAGAGGCCTATGCCAATCATCTTCGTGAAGCTGGTGTACCGGTGACGGCAGTCAGATTCCAAGGCACTATACATGATTTTGTTATGCTGAATGATCTGGCCGAGACCCAGGCTGCAAGGGGAGCGCTTATGCTTGCGATAGCCTGGTTAAGAGAGAAATAATTGATTTAATTAAAAACATGGTAAATACAAAAAGCAGTCGTATTGCCGACTGCTTTTTGCGTTCTTTTATTAGAGGTTACTTCGCAATCATTTATTAAAATGCAATTTGCTGAGCCTTGTTAATTTCAGGAAGCTTGGTCAGATCATCAAGCACTTCTTTTGGAGCTTCTTTATCCACAGTAAGTACCATAATAGCTTCGCCGCCGATAACCTTACGGCCCACCTGCATGGCAGCGATGTTTACATCGTTCTTGCCAAGCAGCGTACCTACGTTACCAATGATACCCGGTTTATCGTTGTGCGAGATAAAGATCAGATGGCCTTCCGGCGAGATATCAACCGGGAACTTGTCGATTTGAACAACGCGTGCTCCGTAGCCGTTAAGCAATGTGCCTGCGAAGCGATGTTCAGTATCGTTTTGCGCTTTAAGTGTAACAGTAATCAGGTTAGTAAAGCCTTTTGTTGCGGATGCTTTAGATACAACAACGTTGATATCACGAGCTTTGGCAAGATGCATCGAGTTTACAATGTTAACATCGCTGCCGAAGTGGCGGGATAATACGCCTTTAATGATATAACGAGTAAGTGGCTGAGTATCTACTTCAGCAAGATCCCCGGCATAATCAACATGTATCTCTTTAACCGGTTGGTTGTTCAGCTGGGTTGCAAAAGTGCCGATCTTTTCGCCAAGCTCGAAGTAAGGCTGCAATTTGTTCATTACGCTTGCTGCAACAGGCGGCATGTTAACTGCGTTTTTAAACGGTTCATCACGAAGGATGTGAAGCACTTGCTCGGACACGTCGATTGCTACGTTCTCTTGAGCCTCTACTGTGGAAGCGCCAAGGTGAGGCGTAACAATAATTTTTGGATTATGAAGGAATGGATGGTCCGCTTCAGGCGGCTCCTTCTCGAATACGTCAAACGCTGCACCGGCAACGATGCCTTGATCGATTGCTTCAACCAGAGCCATTTCATCGATGACCCCGCCGCGTGCACAGTTCACGATACGCATGCCCTTTTTCATAACTTCGAATTGTGGACGGGAAATCATGTGCTTGGTTTCAGGTGTCAAAGGAGTGTGAACGGAAATGAAATCCGCATTACGCACAATGTCATCAACAGTTGCTACTTTAACGCCGATCTTCTCAGCGCGTTCTTCGGTCAAGAACGGATCGTAGCCGAGAATTTCCATTCCGAACGCCTTAGCGCGTTTAGCAACCTCGCTGCCGATACGACCCATACCGAGTACGCCGAGCGTTTTGTTGCGAAGCTCAACGCCAAGGAATTTACGATCCCAGGTGCCTTGGATTGTTTTCGCGTAAGCTTGAGGAATATGACGAGCCAGAGCCATCATCATAGCAAAAGCATGTTCACAAGTAGTAATCGTGTTTCCATCTGGAGCGTTGATAACAATGATACCGCGTTGTGTAGCTGCTTCAAGGTTGATGTTGTCAACCCCTACGCCGGCACGGCCGATAACGCGAAGCTTCTTGCCAGCTTCCATGATTTTTTCTGTAACCTTTGTTTGGCTGCGTACAAGTAAGCCGTCGTACTCGGAGATAATTGCCACGAGCTCATCTTCACTAAGACCTGTCTTTTTCTCTACTACGATGTCACTAGCGTCAACCAACTGCTGAATCCCCATGTCACTGATTGGGTCCGATACTAATACTTTAAACATGATTTCTTCCTCCTAAAAGTTTTGTATAGCATTGCTTCCTGAGTAGAGAACGAACAAAACTACTTCGGAAGCATTAGCTTACTGTACTTAATTACCGTCACTGCACTCCATTACCGTTACACTGTGTCAAAGGGTGGGGGTATAACACTACACTTCCAACTGCGAAAGGCACTAAAAAAACTCTCAATCCGCATACTACTACTGTAGTAAGGGACGAGAGTTTAGCTCGTGGTACCACCCTAATTCGTTACCTCTTCGCAGAAGCAACCTCATTGTCATGAAGACAGAATGGATAACGGTATTCCTCCGACTGTGCCTACAATCAATTCGACACAATAACTCAGGATCGCTAAAGTGGTCATTTCACTACCGGTTTGCAGCACCACCGGCTCTCTGTAAGTGTCCAGACAACTTTTTTCCTTCATAGTTTTTTGAAAATTCAATTTTTCCATAATGTATCACGGTCTGTGAGAGGTGTCAATAGTGTTGCGAACAACAAAAGTGTGTCCAGAGCAGCGGCCTTGAATATGACCAGCTTTTTGGTTATGATTTTAATGTCGTCAAAAATCGCGTTATTCCGAGAAAAACGGCAACTCTGGTAAGGACTCATTAGCATAATAAGTCGATTTCCATTTTATAAAATCACTGCTTTGGACAGCTCCAGTTTCTGTGACAATTTTCACAATGGAGGACACAGAATTAAGATTTAAAGCTGAAGCTTTGCCGCTGCTAATCATGTAATCAATTTTTGCAGTCAAGTCCTGTGGCATATATGATACATACAGATTGCTGCTAAGCATGATGTCCGAGATTGCTTTATTCTTTAGAGTAAGTGAATAATTATTCCATTGTTTTACAGTAGTATCCGAGTTGAAGGTATACTCCTGCGGGATATTCTGATTGCTCTTTGCGGCCCATTTCATCATGGATGTGTAGAATTTATTTTGCGCACGCAGGCCGTAATCAATGGCGTTCGTTGTAAATTCATCATCGGAAACGCTGCTTGCAAGCTGAACTCCCTGTTTATTTCCGATAATGCTTATGTTACGGTCAATACCTTCATCAAACAGCTTCAAGCTTTTTAGAATATCGCTCTGCGCTTGCTTGAGCAGAGGCGAGTTCCCGGAAATGGAATAAGAAGAAATCAAATCGTATTTTTCTTGTGCCGACTTGCGAATGGTATGTAGCGATGCGTTGTCCGCCCATCTGTTGCCTGTATCATCAAGAGAGTCAATGCTGTTTAAATAGTCGTTCTTGAATTGAAGATACGGCTGGTATACAACGTAATAAAAAGATACAAGATCTTGTTGACTATAAGAAGTATCCGTAGATTCCAAGACAATTAGAGATTGTTTGAGGGATGCATACTTATCTTCTGTTTGGTTAACCCCCATTCGAAAACCTAGAAAGAACGTGCCAATAGCTGCGATTAGTGTGAACAGGAATCCGAGTACGTAAAAAACCTCGAAACGGGAAGATTTTTTTGAATTCATCACGATACGCTCCTTATTATGTATTAGTCACTGAGTTACAAAATTCATTGTTAATTTCAGGTTACACTACAAAGACCATTATAAAAGGACAGGGTTTGACAAAACTATGAAAAAATTTAAGATAGGCAAACTTAAAATTGAGCAGCTCGAACCAGGTCAACTTAATGAACGCTTGCTGCTGATTAATTTATATATTACTCAGGGACTTACTTTATTTATCGGTTTAGTGATTCTTTTTTTTCAGAAAAGAAATCCCATTACATTATTGAATTGGCCGGAAAATGTGAATTTTCTTTATTTTGGAGCTGGACTTGCTGCAATAATGTTTTTAGTGGATATGATTTTATCGAAATTTGTATCAGAGGACAGTATGGACGATGGCGGGATTAACGAAATGCTGTTTAGAAAGAGGCCGCTTTGGCATATTGCGGTGATCTCGTTTATCGTAGCGGTTTGTGAGGAAATGCTGTTCCGCGGCGCGATCCAGCATGGTATAGGACCATATTGGACAAGTATTTTGTTTGCTGTAATCCACATTCGTTATTTAAAGCATTGGATTCCAACCGGATGGGTATTCCTTAGCAGTTATGGTCTAGGCTACATCTATATTTGGAGTGGGACACTTTGGGCCCCGATCTTGTGTCACTTTCTAATTGATTTTGTCTCAGGAACTGTGATTAGATATCGGAGGGAATCATGAACGAACAATTGAGCAGAATGGAGCGGTACGCGCAGGACCGTCAGAAAAGTAAACGGAAATCTCGACGCGAAGCAGCAAGAGAAACATATACGAGCAACGATAGTGAGTTGAAGGAAGAGCCGCTCCATGTGCCTGCTTCAGATTTGGATAATAAAGAGATTAAGATTGAAGAATTACCGCCTCGAAAGGAGCTTTACCCATCCCAAAGATTGAAGCTTACGAGATGGTTTTTTAATTCGCTGCTGTATATTTTTATCGTTATTATGGGGTTGCTGTTGTGGTGGGCTGTTAAAGACTCCCCCTGGGGCAAAACCCAAGGCTTCTGAAGTAAGGTAGTTCAAAAATCGGCTTTTGATCACGAAGAATTGCTTTGTGGTATATTCGGCGTCGAATCTTGAATTCAGCAGAAAGCCAGCATATGCTTACGAAGTATGTTTCCTACGGAAACATTTGAGGTGATCACGTACACAAAACGTACGCTCCGCTCCTCAGTTCCTGCTTCATTCAACCTTCTCGGTGCTGAAAAGCCGATTTTTGAACTTTGATTTTAAGGGAGGTAGTTCAAAAATCGGCTTTTGATCACGAAGAATTGCTTTGTGGTATATTCGGCGTCGAATCTTGAATTCAGCAGAAAGCCGGCATATGCTTACGAAGTATGTTTCCTACGAAAACGTTTAGCTCCGCTCCTCAATCTTCTCAGTTTTAGGTGTTGATTGTGATCCGTGAATTATGTATAATGTGACAAATAAATGAAAATTGACAAAAATGCCAGTGAAGAGAATCCAACTCGGAGGCGTTTTCGCCAAGAGGAATGAATGACGGTGAGTTGTTTTTCGTCAGATAACCTCTAAGTTAACCGGCCCGCCCGTTACCGCGGAACCAAGTGATTAAAGCATAGCCATGCTTTAATAAGTTGGGTGGCACCGCGAGCAGAGCGCTCCTCGTCCCAAGGGATGAGGGCGCTCTTTGTATTTTTATAACTCAAAGGGAGCGGTGACCATGTTAGACATTCAATGGATTCGAATGCATGCAGAAAAGGTGCAGGAAGCGGCAAATATGAAAGGTATCGACGTATCGGTTACTCATTTACTGAATCTCGATAGTGACCGGAGAAAGCTGCTGAAGCAAAGTGAAGCCCTTCGACAGCAAAGAAATGAAGGCTCAAGACAAGTAGCGGACTTGAAGCAAAGTGGAAAAGATGAGCTCGCGATGGAAATAAGCAAGGAGTTGAAAGCATTAAATACAGAAATTGAAAAGCTTTCGAGAGAGCTTAATGCTACACAACAGGAGTACGACAGGCTTATGCTGCTGATTCCAAATGTTCCTTCGCCGGATACACCGATGGGAACATCGGATAAGGACAATGTAGTTATTCGTCAACATGGTAAATTGCCTGATTGGGATTTTACGCCACGGGATCATGTTGAATTGGGCGTGCTTCATGGAATGATTGATATTCAGCGTGGTGTCAAAACGGGAGGAAGCCGTAGTTATTATTTGCAGGGTGACGGTTATTTGTACCACCGAGCTGTGCAGCAGCTTGCACTGGATTTGTTGCTGGCTCGTGGATTTCTTCCTTACGAGGTTCCTCTTCTAGTAAAGGAACAGCATATGATAAATACGGGCTATTTCCCAACGGGCAAGGATCAAGCTTATGCGATACAGAATGAAGGGCTATGGTTAGCCGGAACGTCAGAGGTTCCGCTGGTGTCTTATTTTGCGGATGAGATTGTAGACGTTAGTGAGCCCATCAAAATGGCGGCGATGTCAACCTGCTTCCGTAGTGAGGTAGGCTCGGCAGGAAAAGATGTGCGTGGACTATATAGAGTTCATCAATTTTCCAAGGTGGAAATGGTTATTATCTGCGAGCCGGATCCACAGCTATCGAATCGGCTGCATGAGGAGATTACACATTACAGCGAGGAACTATTGGATATGCTTGAATTACCTTATCAGGTAGTGGCGGTGTGCGTAGGGGATATGTCGCAAAAAACCTATAAGCAATACGATATAGAGACATGGATGCCAAGCCGGGGAATGTATGGAGAGACTCATTCATCGTCAAATGTTCACAGCTTTCAAGCGAGAAGATCGAATATACGCTGTCGTGATACGGAAGGGAAGACCGTGTTTTGTCACACCTTAAACAATACTGCGGTTGCGTCGCCTCGTATATTGATTCCGTTGCTTGAAAATCATCAGCGAGAGGACGGCTCAATTTATATTCCACAAGCGTTAAGAAAATATATGGGGGACCGGGAAATGTTAATTCCACAGGTCCCGAATATTCAGTAGTTTAGGGCGCTTCAGGGGCTACAGAGATCGTTCGGGGATCAACAAAGCTGTAGCCCTTCTCTTCCAACTTCGTTAAAAGCTCATCTAATGCCTCTACTGTCCATGGCAATTCATGCATAAGGATGTTGCTACCGGCATGAAGCTGGTCCATTACGTTCTGAATAACAGCTTCAGGCTTGTTTTTGTTTTTGGAATCCCAATCGAGCGAGCCGTTGGACCAGGTCATATAAATAAGCTCATTGTCTTTGGCGATTTGGTGAAGCTGATCGTTTCCTGAGCCAAAAGGAGGTCTAAAAAATCTGGGGCGCTCGCCGATAGTGTCCTCAACAATTTGCTGAACGTCTTCAACTTGCTTGCGCGCATTTTCAGCGTTTTCCTTTTTCAAATCAATATGATCCCAGCTGTGGTTGCCAATGATTTGCCCGCGATCGTATATTTGCTTCAGTAAATTGGGATTAGCCTTTACACGGTAGCCATTAACAAAAAAAATCGCTTTGGCTCGATGCTTGTCCAGGGTGTCAAGAAGCCCGTTCACCATATCCTGATCTTTAGGTCCGTCATCGAATGTCAGGAGCACTACTTTTTTATTAATACCCTCTTCATTCGGTACGACGTTGTACGCTTTATTTATATGATATTGAAGCTCAGGAGCTGCTTCCGGCTCCTGCTCTTGAACGTTATTTGAGGGGCTGCCCTCTGAATCCGTTGAATCAGTACCGGTTTGATTAGCAGATGAGTTGGTATCTGTAACAGCAGGGGCGGTAATGGATGGATCGGAGGAATTAATGTTGGTTGATTCCTTTTCTGATTGTAATTGACCGCATGAGCTCAGCAGGATGCAAGCCGTAGCTAATGTAACGATTTTTTTGCTGATCAAGTGCATCATCTCGCTTTCCTGTTTTTATGCCGCATGAGAAAGTAACGAAGCGCGAACACTATATTTGATTTTAACATATAGAAGGAGGTTGTTAAGGTGAAATCTTCCTCATTTTTGTGCGGGGTTTTGCTTGGGGCAGGTGCAGCGATATGGGCTTCCCGTCGCAGAGCAGGTGCAGGATTGATGTCTTTGATGGGCACTGCGAGTACGGCTATGAAATGTTCTGATCATGATCATTCAGCCAAACACGAACATGGTTACAATAGCTCAACTGACCATTCCGATGAAGTAAATACGAACAAAGGGCCCGAGGTGAGTGCCCAGGAGTATCCCAGTCCGGTTTCTTCGTCAGCAACGGATCATTCAAAGGAACACAATCTGAAACAAATTACCGAATTTATTAGAGGCAATGCCGATGTCCGCAAGGAAGTGGAGGCCATTTTAAAGGAGACAAATTCAGCTATTCCGGGCTTATAGATCAACGTAGTGGTCATTAAATCGAATATGAATTTGAATCATTTTCTGTCTGCGAATAGCTGTACGGAAAATGATTCTTTTTTTGTCTATTTTATTTCGTGCATTTAGCATAAATAAATGATAACATACTTACAAAGAACCATTTCCAGCACATATTAGAGCAGGTTTCATAATCTGTTATAACACGGTATGGAGAGGAGGATCCTGTATGAGGATTGAACGACTTGGCCAGGATAAGATACGGATTTTCCTCACGTTTGACGATCTTAGCGAACGCGGTATTCAGAAAGAGGATATGTGGCAGGAAATTCCTAAGGTCCATGACCTGTTCACCGAGATGATGGATCAGGCTTATAATGAGGTGGGATTTGACGCCACAGGACCTCTTGCAGTGGAAGTGTTCGCCCTTCCAGCACAAGGAATGGTCGTCATCGTTACAAGAGGTAAGTATGATCACCATCATTCGGGAATTGGATCGCCATATGAGGATGAATTGCCGGAAGAGGTTTATGAAATGGAAGTTACGCTGGAACAAACTGATACCATTTTGTATTCTTTCGATGATTTTGAGGTCTTGATTGAAGCAGCTCACGTACTTAAGCATATGCTTGAAGATGCTGGCAGGCTGTATAAATATAATGGGAAATGGGTACTTCAATTAGAACCTGAGGAGCTTGAAGAAGTGAAGGCTCCGGCAGTAATTGCAGTGCTTGCTGAATTTGGTGAAGCTACTTCGGTTACTCCGGCAATGCTGGAGGAATACGGTAAAGTAGTTATGCCTGAGAATGCAGTGCATACGATTTGCAATCACTTCAAACGTCAGGAATAACATCAACAATGAGTAGTCTGATATGTTACAACAAGAGAGATAAGGGACGGCTAAGAATGGATAGGGGGGGATAACCGTTGCTCTTTTTCTCGATAGCAACTGCAGCGGTAGCTCCCGGTATAGCCCTGCTGACCTATTTTTATCTCAGGGACAAGTACGATGCTGAACCGTTACACATGGTCATAAAGGTTTTTTGCTTAGGCTTTTTAATTGTGCTGCCAGTGATGATCGTTCAGCGTGGTCTCAGCATGTGGTTAGGCGAAGGTTCTTTGGTGTCTGCTTTCGTAACATCTGCAGGCGTAGAGGAAGCTCTGAAATGGTTTGTATTATTCCATATGATATATAACCACACAGAGTTTGATGAGCCTTATGATGGTATATTGTATGCGGCGGCGATTTCACTGGGCTTTGCGACCGTTGAGAACGTCATTTTTGCACTCGCAAGTCATGCGTCGATTGGAACATTGCTTGTTCGTGCGCTGCTTCCTGTATCAGGACACGCCATGTTTGGCGTAATGATGGGATATTATTTGGGACGTGCCAAATTTTCAAGCGGTTGGAAAAGTCAAAAGTTCCTGCTCTATTCCCTTCTGCTTCCGTTGTTCTGGCACGGAGTGTATGATTGGGTTCTGGATAATATTACACAGTATTGGATTTGGTATATCGTTCCGCTCATGGCGTTCTTATGGTATGGCGGACTAGGTAAAATATACAGAGCCAACAGCCGTTCTCCTTTTAGAATGACAGGGGCCGGGCGGCAGGACTAAATGAATAACAACTAGGGCATCCTAATTCTAGTATGATTCGCGGCTGTAGCTATATAGCCGGACTGGAAAAGGGGTGCCTTTTTGGTGCGCGTAAAAGTGAAAATCATTTGTAAATTTTGCGGCGAAAGTTTCATTCTGAGAGGGACAAAAGAGAAGGGACATATTGAGACGGGGTTCAAGCAATGCGTGTGTGATAATAAACAATATTTCGATATTGAAGAAGGGCAGTTATGAGCGGTCGCTAAGATATCCAGTCTTTGAATGTTGATGAATAAAGCTTCTTTCTTCTTGTCAAACTAACGTCAGACAGTTAAAGAAAGGAGTGCGTTATAAGGTGTATAAAAGACTCAGCGCCATTCTATTTCCGCTTGCGACCATCCTATTGATCGGTGCGTTAGTATGGGGCTATCAGGAGAATCAGGAGAAAAACGCGATATTGATTAAAGCGGAGAACCAGTATCAAAGAGCATTTCATGATTTAAGCTATCATGTGGACAAGCTTCACAATGAATTAGGCAATACGCTGGCTGTTCATTCAGCTTCAACAGGCTCGCAGCGTAAGGGGCTCGTTAACGTCTGGCGAATTACAAGCGAGGCGCAAAATGAAATCAACCAACTGCCGCTTACTCTTTTGCCATTCAATAAAACGGAAGAGTTTTTATCCCGGATCTCTAAATTTTCTTATCAGACAGCCATCCGTGATTTAACCAAGCAGCCGCTATCTGATAATGAAATGAAAAATCTGAAGGAATTGTACAAAAGCTCAGCGCAGATTTCGGAGGATCTTCAAGGTGTACAGGATAAAGTAATCGGCAATCGCTTGCGTTGGATGGATGTAGAGACAGCATTGGCTAGTGAGAGAGAACCGTTGGACAATACAATCATTGACGGATTTAAAACTGTTGACAAAAAGGTCTCCGAATATCCTGAGCTCGATTGGGGTCCTTCGGTCTCCAGCATGTATAATAAACGGTCTGTTAAAAAGCTTGGGGGAACTCCGGTGACGATCGATGGTATCAAGGAGAAGGCAGCCAAGTTTACGGACAACCGCAACAGGAGTGCGATCAAGGTCATTGAAAATGGACGCGGCACCGAATGGGCTTCATTCACCGCCAAAGTTAACGGGAAGAAGGATGAGTCATGGAGCCTTGATTTCACTAAAAACGGGGGCCACCTTATCTCATATTCCCATGATCGAAGCATTGGACCAAAAAGCATCAGCTCCAGTGAAGCAAGGCATCAGGCAGAGCAATTTCTCACGAATAAAGGATACCCTGATCTGTCGCCGGTATCTTATGATGAATATGACAATATCGGTACTCTGACGTATGTAAGCAAGCAGGGAGATGTACTCATCTATCCTGAAAAAGTAACAGTACGCGTTGCGCTTGATAATGGACAAGTTACAGGGATGCAGGCGAGTGATTATGTTTATGAGCGTGAGAATAAGGTTGAAATCACAAAACCTAAATTAACGGTGAAGCAAGCTCGTAAATATTTGAATCCCGATTACAAGGAGAAATATCAACGTCTGGCTTTAATCGAAAATGAGCAGTCCGAGAAGGTGCTTGCTTATGAGTTTGGCGGGGCGATTAACGGCTCCAATTACAAAATATTTATTAATGCAGAAAACGGAAACGAAGAGAGCATTGAATTGATTCGCAGCACAAAGTCAAAAATGACTGCAAAATAAACATTCTAAGGAGACGCTGATTTTGGCGTTTCCTTCTTTTTGAATACAGCTAAAAAATCTCACTCAAAATGAACGGTCGCATGCTATAATCGACTAATATAGTGCTTTATAACATGTTGAGGTGGGTGGCAAGCTTGTTTCCAAAAGTAAATGATCTCGTATATATTCAAGTCGCCTCTGCTAGCAAGAAGGAAGCGGAGAAGGAATGTAAGTCAAGGATTGCAGAGGTTGAAGAAGAATCCTTTCTAATTGAGATCCCGATCGAAAGCGATACCGGTAAAGTCAAAAGACTATTCATAGGCGATGAGCTGTCTGTTTATTTCTTGACGGATAGTGGAGTTAAGAATTATTTCAATACATATGTACTTGGATTTGCTGAGGATGTTGTGCAATTGGTGCGCATTCGCAAGCCGGAAGAGGATACGATAAGCAAAATCCAGCGCCGTAATTTTTTGCGCGTTGTGGCGGAATTGGAATTAGCGGTAAAGCTGAAGGATAACACTCAGTTTATCGCTGTTACAGAGGATGTGGGTGGCGGCGGTGTATCCTTCATTTGTGACAACAAATATCCAATATCCAAGGGGGAGCTCATTTATTGCTGGCTGCTGCTTCCTTTCAAAAATGGACTTATTGATCATGTTCCTTTCGAGGCGGAGGTAGTTAGAACGAGAAGCCTGGAATCGGGCAGAGTAGCCGTCATGCTGAAGTTCGTAAGTATTTCCAATTTGGAGAGACAGACGCTGATCCGGTATTGCTTTGAACGTCAATTTGATTTCAAAAATCGCTAAAGCCCATAGCTTATTTTTAATTATTAAATAGGCTCCCTTGCCGCAAATTTGGTTAAGCTAGTGCTATCCGGATATAAGGGGGCTTATTTGCTGTGAAGGATGATGAGGAAACGGCCCGGCAATTCAGTGAGCTTTTTTTGATTTTTAGCGATCAATTTGAACTATGGCTGCGAAGAATCGTTGTAGTATTAGTGCTCGCATTGTGTCTGTTTCAAGCAGCGCTTCGTATTCCAGAAATACATAAGTGGCTTGCTTCAGGAGATAAATATGAAGGTATACCTATACACAGGAAAAATGCTCCTTAGCAAACTTTACCACTACGTGAAAGCATGTAACCTTTTTGCATCCCTTTACTATGTGTGGTATAATTTTCTCGTCGCAGGCAATGCCTGCTTTTTTCTTGAGAACGATTATTGAGGAGGAATGCCCTTTTGGCAAATGTGACGTCATCATCCACAGAGAGAATTAACATCGCGATCGACGGTCCGGCCGGGGCAGGCAAGAGTACAATTGCCCGCAAGG
>RCUU01000371.1_pt1 | contig 25668 bp, 19 predicted proteins | sample 2166211 | NCBI WGS metagenome assembly RCUU01 (sample SAMN09932620, study PRJNA488358) | compost metagenome | feature: garden; material: soil; isolation source: compost soil in phenylacetic acid-enriched culture | place: Germany: Experimental Botanical Garden Goettingen | collected 2016-01-27
GCCTCAAACTGCATACAAGCCTTAAACTGCATACAAGCCCTAAACTGCATACAAGCCTCAAACTGCATACAAGCCTTAAACTGCATACAAGCCCTAAACTACAAAACTGTGTACAAATCTTCATGAGCATAGCACTACTTGCATTGTGAGCAGTACGCAACAGTGGCCGTATGCAGTTTTTGAACATGAAAAAGTAACTTTAACCGGTAAAAACCCCAATTGTTGAGCTACTCTCACTGATCCCTGAGTAAACTTACCCATTTGAACAAAAAAGCTGCATTTCTGCAGTTTTTTTGTTCGATTATAGTTGTTTTGGACGAAATTCATGCAATTATGCAGTTTTTTCACTGATTCGCACGTAATTCACTCTTTCAATAGAAAAAAACTGTATTTTTGCAGCTTTTGACCGGGCTAGAGCAGCTTGGAACGAAAAAACTGCATTTTTGCATCAATTTCCCCCGTGAATGACGTCCACTGTTATCATAGAATGAAATAACTGTAATTACGCAGTTATTTTACTACTCAGAAGCTCTTTGCTCTAAAAACTGCTTTACAGCTAAAAGAGCTAGTAGAGTCACTTGAGTTATACGAGTCATTTGATTCGTTTGAGTCATTTGAGTTACTTGAGTTACTTGAGTTACTTGAGTTATTTGAGTTACTTGAGTTATTTGAGTTATTTGAGTTATTTGAGTCATTTGAGTTATTCGAGTTATTCGAGTTATTCGAGTCATTTGAGTTGCTTGAGTCACTTGAGTCATTTGAGTTATTCGAGTCATTTGAGTTGCTTGAGTTACTTCAACTTATTAGAGTTACTTCAACTTATCAGAGTTACATCAGCCATCAGAGTTACCAGGTTATTTCAACTACTACAGCTATTCAAACAATTGCGCGCGAATGGGCTTCTTTCAAATAAGTTCACAGCCTCATCGCACCTATGTGCTTATAAATCAAGCTCAGAAAAAATCCCGCTGCACTCGGCAGCGGGATCGCAAGCTATGTTACCTATGTTGCACCTTAAGTTACCTATGTTGCACCTTAAATCTCATCTTAGAATACTGGTACGAGTGCACCTTGATAAGTATCCTCGATGAATTTTCTTACATCGTCAGAGGTTAGTGCTTTAGCAAGCTTTTGGATAGCTTCAGAGTCCTTGTTGTCCGGACGAGCTACCAAAATGTTAGTGTACGGTGAGTCTTTATCTTCGATGAACAGAGCATCCTTTGTAGGGTTGAGGTCAGCTTCAAGCGCATAGTTCGTATTGATCAGCGCTAAATCTACTTCCTCCAATTGACGTGGAAGCATTGCAGCGTCTACTTCAATGAAGTTAAGGTTCTTCGGATTTTCAGCGATATCGACTTTAGTTGCATCAATGCCTGCATCTTCTTTCAGCTTAATAAGACCTTGCTTTTCAAGAAGCAGCAATGCACGGCCACCGTTGGTAGCGTCGTTTGGAATAGCTACTTTTGCACCGTCAGGAATTTCGTCTACCGAAGTATATTTCTTGGAATAAGCTCCGAATGGCTCAACGTGTACGCCTACAACAGAAACGAGGTCAAAATTGTTCTGTTTATTTTGGTCATCAAGGTATGGCTGATGCTGGAAATAGTTAGCGTCGAGTTGTTTTTCATATACCTGTACATTTGGTTGCACATAATCAGTAAATTCTTTAACCTCGAGCTCTACGCCCTCTTCCTTCAATTTAGGAGCAATAAATTTCAGAATGTCTGCATGAGGCACTGTAGCGCCTACCACGAGTTTAACCGGTTCAGATGCAGCGGGAGTTTCAGTCGTTGTATTTCCTTCCGCAGCCGGTGTATTTGTTGCTGTATTGTTTTTTGCACTGTTGTTGCCGCAAGCTGCCAATACCAGAACTAGCGCCAAAGTAAGTAAAGCAAAAGACCATTTTTTCATAACAGTATGCCCTCCTAGAATATAATTTTTTTGAATAAGGATTAATTTATATATGGTACTTCCTTATTTCCGCGAAAAATGGATAACGAGCCGGTCACCCAGCATTTGCAGCAGCTGTACCAGGATAACCATAAAGATAACCGAGATGATCATGACTTCCTCCTCATATCGGTAATAACCGTAACGGATCGCCAGGTCGCCAAGTCCGCCACCGCCGACCATTCCCGACATAGCCGTATAGGATACAAGTGTAACCGCAGTAATTGTCATTCCTGCAATAAGCCCCGGCAGTGATTCCGGAAGCAGCACCTTGCGAATCACTTGGAATGTTGAAGCTCCCATCGCGTGCGAAGCCTCAATTACCCCACGATCTACCTCACGAAGCGCTGTCTCAACGAGGCGGGCGAAAAACGGCGCAGCCCCGATAACAAGCGGAGGAATAGTACCTTCGACACCTGTGGACACGCCCATGACCGCCCGGGTAAACGGAATCAGAGCTACGATGAGGATAATAAACGGAATTGAGCGGACAATGTTCACGATAAGTGACAGCACCCTGTAAATCCATCCTAATACCAAGGAATTTGTACGCGAAAAAATATACAACAGCACCCCTAGCGGAAGTCCGATCAGGAATGTAAATAGGGTCGCATAGCCCATCATTTGAAGGGTATCTATGGTCGCTTTCCCCATCTCCGGCCAATCGATTTTGGAAAAATCAAGTCCCGACATTACCCGATCACCTCCACATCAAGATCCCGTTCCTGAAGCAACCTCAGGGTTTCATCTACCGCTTGATTTTCCCCTTCAAAGGATACCGTCAATTTTCCATACGGGACATCCTTAATCGTAGATATGGTTCCTTGCAATATTGCAAAATTCACTCCTGTTTCGCGTACCACCTGAGACAGCACGGATTCATAGGTTTTCGCTCCAAGGAACGTAATTCTCACGAGCTTAGCCCATTCCGGTCTAGGCACTGATGCAGCCAGCCTCACTCCGTCATCTCCCACCGTATCGCGGTTAATGAATTCCTGTGTCACAAAATGCTTCGGCTTCAAAAATACTTCACTTACCGGACCATCCTCCACAATACCGCCATCATGAATCACTGCAACACGATCACAAATGCTCTGAATGACATGCATTTCATGAGTAATTAGCAATATCGTCAGCTTGAATTTCTTGTTAATATCAAGCAGCAAATTCAGAATGGAGTCCGTTGTCTGCGGGTCCAGCGCCGAGGTTGCCTCGTCACAGAGCAGAACATCCGGATCGCTGGCAAGTGCCCGGGCTATACCCACCCGCTGCTTTTGACCGCCGGACAGCTGGGCAGGATATTTATTGCTGTGCTCTTCAAGCCCGACTAAAGCCAACAGCTCGTTCACTTTGTCCTTAATGTCCGATTTAGGCGTACCATTAAGCGTTAATGGAAATGCGATGTTATTGAACACCGTCGCGGATGATAGCAAGTTAAAGTGTTGAAAAATCATTCCGATTTTTCTTCGCTGCTGCTGCAGCTCTCTTTTGCCAAGCTTGGTAAGCTCAACGCCTCCCACCCAAACCTCGCCTTCGGTAGGACGCTCAAGCAGATTAATACAACGAATCAGTGTACTTTTTCCGGCACCGGAATGACCAATCACCCCGAAAATTTCTCCTTTAGCTACCGTTAGGTTAAGCCCGGACAATGCCGTGGTTGCTTTCTTTTTGCTGCCATACACTTTGGTTAGGCCTTTAAGTTCGATCAATTCGACGCCTCCTGTCAAGGGTTGGCTATAATAAACAGGCAAATATGCAGAAAAGAGCCCCTTGTAGAATCAAAGGGCTCTCTTTACGTAAAGACAATGCCTTCTCATCTATCAAAACCTAATGTACATAATGTACGGTTTTGAAGGAATTAGCACCATGTCATTTGCACAAACCGGGTGTATACTAACCTCACTGCGCAAATCGGTTGCTGGGCTTCATAGGGCCTTTCCCTCCGCCTCTCTCGATAAGAAAATATGAAATTATTTGTTAGAAAAACAATAAGCTTTCAGAAACTATTTTAGAGTATAGATTCTTTCATGTATTTTGTCAAAGGGAATTACTGTCTTCCGGCAAAAAAATCTCAGTATATTGAGCGGAATTATTAATATTGTAACATTTAGTGGTCACTAAGGCTTGTTTTTGTCAATGATAGCCCACCTTTGCCATTTCGATGACGAATCGGGTTCATTTTGCAAAAGCAATGCCCCTTCCTCTGTTGCCTCCAACGCTTTTTGACTATGGACAGAAATGATAGCTGCCGTGCCATCCCCATATTCGCGGACAAGCCAGCGCTGATTATCGTACCCAAGATAGTCGTACAATTGGACTTTAGTTTGAGAAGTATCGAGATCAAGCGCTTTGCCCTCCGGAGTACGAATCGAATAGGAGCCTTGGTCATCTCCGGTTGGAACCAGAACCCATAATGGTCCTGCCGACTCTCCCGGCGCAGCTTCACCCCATTTGATCGGCTCACCGTTTTGTGATTTCGACACAGATAAGGCTTTGCCTAAGCCAACGCTGACGAAGCTAGTCACCCACAGCCTGGCCTCCTTCATTCCATCGACATTCACATTTTGGTAATAAGCCCTGCCGCCGAATACATTCACGCCGAAATGCCCCTCAGCGAACGTTCCGTCCATAACGTCCATGATCTTGGCTCCATCTACGAAAATATGGATATGCGGACCGCTGGCCTCAATGACGATACTGTATTTTTTCCCTGGCTGAATAAAGCCTGGCACCTTCGCAAGCACCTGCCGCTCTGCAAAGGCTCCATCGATTTTATAAAATAGCCGAAAGGCTTTCATATTAGGATCTATATTAAAATAATATCCGCTCCGCCCATCCTTGCTCGCTCTGAACAACATGGAGCCTGCGCCACCTGATTCTTCAAGCATCATTTCGGCTTTATAAATAAAATCGCCTGCCGACTCCTGCGCCATATAATTGGCGTCGCTTTCATAGCTGCCGCGAACACCACCCTCCGTTGCCACCCATTTAGAGGCAGACAGGTCAGGGGTCCATCCGGTCAGGTTCGTAAGGAACTGTCCATCCATCACCTCCACCGGAACCTGCGCTAACGCCTTTCCATTAGAGGTAGAGACGGTAACGAACGCTTCTCCTTTGCTTTTGGCTTTAATAACCGCATGACTTCGGTCGGACGATTCGATAGTAACGATACGCGGGTCGCTTGTTTCCCAACGGATCGGCTGCGCCCCTTTACCATTGCCGTTACTCACCGCCGCATACAAGGTTTCCGTATTTCCAGGCTCCATTTCGCGCTTGCTCGCATCCATAACTATAGCAGCTTCATTTCCGGCCATATCGTTCCAAATATTTTTTAGCGCATGCACTTTCATGGACACCACCTTCACCTCTCCACCTGAAGTATAGAAGCTCATGTCCCGATGTGCAGGGTCTGGAAAAATAACGTCCGAGAACACAACACGACCATCTTGACCGAACACCTCAATCGAGGAATCGTCCACATAGATATGCAGTTTGATACGCTGATTCTCCGGCTTAAGCGGCGCTTTATGGAGAGTACTGAAGCGATTGGAAAAATCGATAGCTCCGGAAAGAGAACGATCCACATACATTTGACTTTCTTTCACATTGTAACCAACGATCGTCTTTTGTTCTGCTCCCTCGCGGAGATGAAAGCCAAACTCATTCACGTTACTTCCGTTCGGAATTTCAATTTCAGCTTCGACTTCATACGCTCCGGAGGATAGTCCCTTCAGAAGGTTCGCTCCCTTTGGATTTACAGGTTGATTGGCTGCAGAGAATAGAAGCTTGCCGCGAATCGATTGCAGCTCCTTGATCGGAGCCTGGAGCAAACGGATTCCCTCATCCATTCTCTTAAGTGTCACCTCTCTCGGAAGGGACAGCTCCCCTTTCCAGCCCTTCGTTGGGAAGGAAAACGGATAATCCCAGTTTGTCATCCATGCGAGCATCACCCTGCGTCCATCGGGAAGATCGGAAAAGGACATAGAAGCATAAAATTCTTTACCGTAATCGGTAGTCAATACTTTACCGGCAGGGTTATCGTTTATAAATTTCCCTTGCGGAGTAAGCTCTCCCACAAAATACTCTGCAGACGAGCCCTGTGTATTCGGGTTAGCCCCGGTGCTGATCATAAGCACCCATTTCTTCTCATTCGAACTATCCACGTTCAACTGAAATAAATCAGGACATTCCCATACGCCGCCACGAATATAGTCACCATATCCAAAATTATCGGTCAACGTCCAGTCAATCAGATTGGTTGAAGTAAAGAAACGGATGTGATCTCCGCCAGACACGACCATGACCCAACGTTTATTTTCCTCGTCTCTGACCACCTTCGGGTCCCTAAAATCCCAACCGCCTGGATCGTTTTGCTGCTTGCCAGGATTTTCGATCACAATCGGGCGCTCCTTGGAATACTCCCAGGTGCGGCCGTGATCCATACTATAGGCCAGTCCGATGCGCTGATTTCCGTTCGGGCCATCCGGATTAAAAGAGGTATAATAGGCGATAAGGCCTTTTCCTCCGGATTCAGTGAACAACCCCGAGGCATTATTCAGATCGGCTACAGCAGAGCCCGACCAGACATGTCCTTGATCATTCCATGGCAAAGCGATCGGAAGTCGCTTCCAGTTAACCAGGTCGGTGCTGACTGCATGTGCCCAGGTTCCTCCATCCTGATGAAACAGATGGTATTCTCCTTCATAATATACAAGTCCATTCGGATCGCTTGCAGATCCGCGAGCAGGGGTATAGTGATAGTCCGGTCGATACTGCTCCATGTAATAATCCTCTGCACCTGTTAAATAGATATCCTGAAAATACACCTTCCCCTTAGCTGCCGAAAAGCCTGCATGACCTGTAGTGTAGCTGTTATCGACTGTATCAATGGCCGCTTCCGAGAATCCGTCTACATATACCTGAATCCGATTGCCAACAGCGTGAATTTCAAGGTGATGCCGGGACGTCGGAAGAGATGTAAAGGTACGCTCCGAGGCGGCAATGACGCTTCCGTCAGTTTTTCTCAGCTTGACCCGAACCTGTTCGCCGTCTTTTTCCAAAGCTGCTTCATAGCCTTCACTTCCATTCTCATTCGTTCTAAACATTAAGGCTGCATCGGCCTGGCTTGTGCCAAGGAAAAGGTTGCCCTCCAGCACAAAATCCTTCTGCTGTGCTTGATAAATTCGCAGTGCCTTATTGTGAATGCTGCCTGTTCCTAGCTCACCCTTCAGATCAGGCTGCCAGCTTCCGGAGCTTGTAGCAATCCCGCCCAGGTTGCTTATTAATTCACTAACCTTCACGTTTTGAAACAGCGCAGAGCCATCCCATACGTTCAGACCCAAATACCCCGAAGCATAGGTGCTGTCATGGACGTCAATAATCGGCTGATAGCGGTCAGCCCAATACACCCGGATATGAGCTCCCTCTGCTTTTACCTTCAAATGATAGATTTCCCCTTCAGCAAGCGTAACCTGTCGTTCTTCCATAAGCTTGCCTGCGCCATTCCCATCCCGCAAGCGTATTAGCCCTGCATTGGGTACGATTTGCAGCATGTAAGATGACCAAGGGTCCTCTTTGGAACGGAATACCAAGGTAGCATCCGCTTGCCGGTTTGTAATCATAACGTCTGCCTCATAAATGAAATCAGCCGCTCGTGTATTAGACATTGCCATGACATTTTCTTTGGGCTCTGAGCTAAGCAGCATTCCTTGCGCCGTCTCCTGCATATTCCCTTTTCCTACAATTCTCCAGTCTGACAGGTTAGATATAAAATTGGTTGCGCTTTCAGAAATGTTGAAAACCTCGCTTTCCTTCGTCTCTGACTCTGCTGCAATAACCGTCTTCTGGCTGCCGGCTAAATCACAAATCCATGAGAAGACAAGCGCAGAGGTCAATACCATCGATAGAATCGATTTGGGTTTATTCATAATCAACCTTCTTTCTGTAATGAAAGAGGCAATGACTGGATCATTGCCTCTTCTCTTCCATCAGCATTTCACTTATAGTGCGTGTTCAAAAAGTCAACTTATCAGCACCGGGAACCGGAGTTCAATCCGCTCTGTGCTGCGGCAATCCCCAATGCCAGGGCGCCGCTAAGCCCTGCTTTTTGTCCCAGACCAGGAGGCACGATATATTCATCTATGCGATCAGCAATTTCCTCTGCATTTACGTACCCATTCAGATTCCGGCGTACCGCATCTCGAATCAGCGGGAACAATTGAGACTGCTGCATAACCCCGCCGCCCAAAATCACCTTCTCCGGCGAGTTCAGAAGAATAGCCCCCGTAATTGACTGGGCGATATAATGAGCCTCGATTTCCCAGGCCGGGTGATCCGCGGACAGCTCATGTCCCTTCATCTTCCAGCGGGCTTCAAGCGCCGGTCCCGCCGCCATACCCTCGAGACAATCGCTATGATACGGGCATATACCCTCGAAATCATCGTTCAGATGTCTTCTTACCGGTACATGCCCGCCCTCCGGATGGACGAGGCCATGAACGAGCCGGCCTTCCAGATAGACACCGATTCCGATTCCCGTTCCAACGGTGTAATACAGACAGCTGTTCAAGCCCTTTGCGGCCCCCCAAGTCGCTTCCCCCAAGGCAGCCGCGTTAACATCAGTATCCCATCCTAAAGGAACCGGAAATTCACGCCGAAGCGTACCCAGGAAATCGAAATTTTGCCAGCCCGCCTTTGGCGTTGTCGTAACATAGCCGTATGTCGGGCTTTCCGGGCGAAGATCGATGGGCCCGAAGGAACCAATCCCAATGGCCTCTACCTGCTTGTCTTTAAAATACGAAATCGCTCTGCTGAGCGTAACTTCAGGGTGTTCCGTCGGAAAGCTGATATGATCCGCGATCGTACCTAATTCATCGCCAATCCCGCACACGAATTTTGTCCCGCCGGCCTCAATGGCTCCTATGCGCATCTTTAACGTTCTCCTTTCAGGTTCGTTCAAGAACTGTAACTCAGTCTCCCAGCTCAAAAACAGCCAGTGAAATCAGTATGAGGCTCTCATCCTCCGAAGCCAGCGAAATACCGTTAGATTCTTCATCGGGATAGATCAAATCAGTAATAGCCGCCTGCCCGTCTCCTGCGAACACCTCCACAGATGTCCGGTCCACATAAATATGAAGATCCATCCGGTCTCCGACGGTGTGCAGTGAGGCATTATGGATGCCGCGAAATTGTTCATGGAACTCGTGTTGTCCGGACTGCGTTCGATCCACATATACGATCCCCTGGGACGCATCTATCCCAACAATTGTCTTTTGGCTCTGCCCTTTTCTTACTTCAAAGGCTAAGGAAGCACCGGATGCAGCCTCCGCAACAATTTCATAGCTGTCCAGCCGTAAGAAGCTTAACGCTTCCTCTGCCTGTTGCTTGGAAACATTAGTTAGAGTTAACACGGGACGTCGAGCGTTCCGCAATTCTCTTGCGGGGCACTGCACCAATACAATCGCACCGTCCCTCTTCTCAAGACGAAGCTCTCTAGGAATCGTCATTGCTCCGCGAAACTCTTCCGCCGGTGTAAGGTTCGCATACTTCCAGTTGCTCATCCACCCGATGACAAGCCGTCTTCCGTCCTCGGACGGAACATCCGACCAGCTGACTCCGGCATAATTATCCCGTCCCAAGTCCACCCAACGCACCATACGGGAAGCGTCATCAGGCGTAAACGTAATTCCATCAAAATCTCCGGTAAAATACTGCGTTCTTGAACCCTCCGCGTAGTTCGGATTGTCACCAACGCTAACGAGCATAACCCATTTAGTGTTGGAGGCATCTCCATCCACTGCGAGCGGGAACAGATCAGGACACTCCCAGACTCCCCCGTGAAATCCGAATCCATCTCCAAATTCGCTGCCAAACGTCCAGTTTTTCAGATCGGGTGAATGATACAGGCATACGTTCTGGCCACAAGCCAGAATCATAATCCAATGATGGGTATTTTCGTGCCAGAACACCTTGGGGTCCCGAAAATCAATTAATGTATCATGCGTCAATACCGGATTGCCCTCGTATTTGATCCACGTTCTTCCCTTGTCTTTACTGTAGGCAAGACTTTGCGTCTGCTCCGTAGGTTTTCCTTCCACTTCAAGATGATGTGTAAAAATGGCAACAAGTCCGGGCTCTTCCTCAAAAAAGCCTGTAGTATTCTGCCAATCCACAACCGCACTTCCAGAGAAAATCGTACCTTTCTCATCGGGCGCAAGCGCAATATCAAGCTCCTCCCAATGAATCAGGTCTTTACTTACAGCATGACCCCAATACATTGGTCCCCAGGTCATGCCGTGCGGATGGTGCTGAAAGAAAAGATGATATTCTCCCGAAAAATAAACCAATCCATTAGGGTCATTCAACCATTTTTCCTTTGGAGAAAAGTGATATTTACCCCTGTAGTTTTGCTTAGCGATAATTGACATCCGGTTACTCTCCTTTACCTCCTATAATAGGATCTATCTCTATCTACATCGTTATCTATCAGGAACAGCTGCTATTTTGTCGCTCTGTCGTAACCGTTTTGCTTGATCTGCAGCCATTCCTGCAAGCCAAGCCGATCCAGCTCCTTCAAATAGCTATCCCATTCAGCATCGATTTTGCCGTTTTGATACCACTCCGTACGCATTCTCAGCACATAGGCAAACAAATCAGTTTCGATCGTCGTCAGGCGATCCAGCTCTTCAATCGAATGAAATACATTAGGCATGGATTGCTCCTGCTGCATATGAGGAGCCATAACTTCCTTGACAATCCTCATTCTTTCCTTGGCATCATCCGGCAAAGTGGTGTATTTTCCGAAATAGGTGTCCAAAATCGCGAGCGGACCGCCAACACTAGTTTTTTCACGTAGCTCAACCGGTGCAGTTCCATTCAACGGCAAATGCTTAAGTGTATTTTGCGCCTCATCATATTCAAAAATATTTTGCTGCGTTTCATCGCCATAGGTTCCCCAGTTGTTTTGAACGGATTGAATCGGATCATACATCTGATCTACCCATTTTGCTGTAGACTCAAGGTTTTTATTGGAGCTTGTAATGACCATTCGGCCACGGTGAAAACCAAGTGCATTGGTCTGGGCAACGTTGATTTCTCCATCAGGTCCTGCTACTTGAGGCATAACATCGTAGCTGTCATTCGATCCGGTTATGTTGCTCTTATCCCAAGAGAAATACAGTCCGTATTTTTGATCCTTTCCTTTTGCAAGATAAGTGCTCCAATCCTGTGTGTAAGCCTCAATATCTATGAGTCCCTCTTTATACAATTCGTTAATGTATTTAACCGCTTGTTTATAGCCTTCCTCTGCAGGGGTAAACACAACCTTCCCCTCATTCGTTACAACTGCATGATCCGGATTTTCTCCCAGACCAAATGCAGCAAAGAGAAACACCAGATCCTCAGCCCCAGGCTTATTAATAAAGGACAATGGAATCTCATCGGCTTTTCCATTCCCGTTCGGGTCCTGGGTTTTGAAGGCAATCAGCACCTGCTTCAGTTCCTCTGTAGTTGTCGGCATTTCGAGTCCCAGCTTGTTCAACCATTCCACATTAATCCAAGGTACGGCGTCAACGGCTTGAATCCGCTCCTTCCCGCTGCCAAGCTCCTCAATCCACGGGAAGGCATAGATATTACCATCCGGCGCAGTAATCATTGATTTGTATTGCGGGGCTTCCTCCAGCACTTTTTTAAAATTCGGCATATATTGATCGATCATATCATTCAGCGGAATGATTGCTCCGTCCTTGGCCAGCTTCAAAAGCTCATAGTCACTGTAGCCGGCATCAAAAATTGCATCGGGCAGCTCTCCGCTTGCCATAGCGAGATTTCTTTTTTCTACAAATACATCCTTGGTGAAGTTCTTCCAATTAATATGGGTATTCGTTTTTTCCTCCAACCGTTTGAAAATCAGCTTTTCATTGGGGTCAGCAGGTGCAAGCGGCGAGCTTTGCGTCATAATATTCAGCGTGACCTTACCGTTCGGGTCCTGCTCCTTGCTGGCGGAGCCGTTGCCTCCCCCATTGCTGCAGGCTGATAGCAGGAGCATGCTAGCAAGCAAAGAAGCGGATACGGCTTTGAAGGCAAATCCTGGTTTTTGATTTTTTTCCATTTCAATGACCTCCCTAAATTTGTGCTTCGTTGTAAAAGATCTATGTGCTGCCGGCTTTATTTAAGTGAACCGACCATAACACCTTTTTCAAAATATTTCTGGAAAAACGGATACATAATGACAAGAGGAAGACTGGATATGACGATGGCCGCATATTTGATAATCTCTGACAAGCGCTTCATCTCCGCCATAGCGAGCTGATCGCTGATCATACCTGGATCGACCTGATTCTGAATCAGAATAGAACGCAGGACAAGCTGAAGCGGATGCAATTTCGAATTATCTAGATAAATCATGGCATCGAAGTAAGAATTCCATTGCCCTACAAATGCATACAGCGCAAGCACGAAAATAATCGGTTTGGAAAGCGGCAGAACAATTTGAAAGAAAATCTTGGCCTCGGAAGCGCCATCCACGTTAGCAGCCTCCCTCAGCTCATTCGGCACTCCCCTGAAAAACGTTCTGGATAAAATGATATTCCATACATTAACTGCTCCGGGAATGATGATTGCCCAGATCGTATCGATCATGTCGAGATTTTTGACGAGCAAATATGTAGGAACAAGTCCGCCGCCAAAAAACATAGTAATCAAAAACAAAGTCATAAAAATTTTCCGGCCGACAAGCCGTTGATCCGATAACGCATATCCCGCAAAGACCGAAACCGTCACAGTAATCAAGGCAAAAGAGGTTGAATAGAGCACGGAATTGACGAAGCCTCGAACCATTGCCGGATTCGTTAGAATCATTTCATAGCCCTCCAGCGTCCAATCCGAAACTTTGAATGACAAGCCCTGGCTCAGCAAAACCGAAGGGTCCATAAATGAAGCGACAACAATATAAAAGAGCGGAATGATCACGATCAGTACTGCGATAATTAATCCAACAGCATTTAGAATCAGCAGTAATCGATCCAATCCGGAATGTTTAATAGGCATTGCAGCAAGCTCCTTTCTTCAGTAGAGACCTTCGCCCTCATTTAGCTTTTTGACGATAAAGTTCACGGTCACAAGCAAAATGACATTGATGATAGAGTTAAATAATCCTACGGCAGCTGAATAAGCATAATCGCCCGACTGCAAGCCGATTTTGTAAACGTAGGTCGGTAATATTTCCGATGTCGGCAGGTTCATGGCCGTTTGCATCAGGTAAGCCTTCTCGAACCCGATTGACATAATTCCACCTGCAGCAAGAATAAATACGATGGCCATAATCGGACGAATGGTCGGCAGATCAATGTGGCGAATTCTTTGCAGCAGATTGGCGCCATCCAGATTAGCTGCATGATGCAGCTCGGGGTCTACATTGGCCAAAGCAGCAACATAAATAATGGAGGACCATCCGGCACCTGTCCAAATATCAGAAAGTATATATATCCACCTGAAATATTCGGGTCGCGACATGAACATAATCGGCTCATTCGTAAACAAGGTAAACAGCTGGTTGATCGGGCCGGTAGGAGACAGGAAGATGAACAGCATCCCGACGATGACTACAACCGATATAAAATTCGGGGCGTATAAAAATAACTGGACATTTTTCTTCACCCCGGCTCTCCGAACCTGATTAAGCATAAGCGCCAGCAATATAGGAACGGGAAAGCTGAGAATGAGTCCGAACAAGCTTAGCTTCAGAGTATTCATAAAAATGACTTCGAAATTGGGTGAGGACAGAAATTTGTCGAAATGCTTGAACCCTACCCAGTCGCTTCCCAATATACCCTTGATAGGACTGAAATCCTTGAACGCGATAATCGCTCCATACATAGGGCCGTATTTGAATATCAAGGTTAATAGCAAGGCCGGTGCAAGCAGCAAGTAAAGAAAGCCATGTTTCCTCAAGTATGGAAAAAAGCTTTGTCTACGATTACTGCCAGGCTCTGTGCTTCTTTTACCCGCCTTAATCGTGCTTTCCATTTTTTTACCTCCGTCTCCAAGTAAGTTTACATTTTGTATGCAGAAAGGGTTTTCAATAAAGCGATCATTTTACTTTTGCGCCCTGTTGCATTTACAATTTACCAAACAAATTACGCATAGTCAATTATTTTTGTCAAATTATTTTTGTGCATTTGACAATCTTTTAGACCTATTATTTGTACAAAATGAATGATTAATTTACGAAATATTATATTAAAGGAAAGAAAACTGCTTAGAGGACAATGAAATTTGCACTTTTCTGATTCAATCATCTACTGAATAATCAAATTTTGCCAATAAGCCATGTATTATTTTGACAACTAATAAATTACAAAATGTAAATCAAAATGTGCATTTGTAAAATACATATTGCTATTTTGCCTAAATTATTATACATTTGAGATAGATACTTCCTAAACACTGACCGTAAATTTAAAATGATGATTGTGAATAATATAGAGGTGAAATTGTGGCGAAGGACAAAGTAACGATCCAGGACATCGCGGATGCTTTGGGAATCTCCCGAAACACCGCGTCCAAGGCGCTGAACGGAAGCGAGAGCATCCCGACTGAAACGCGCAATAAGGTAATAAAAAAAGCCATCGAACTAAAATACAAGCAGTTTGCATTTATGGAAAGCGAGAGTATTCTGTCCAAAAGCACGGGTAACATTGCCTTATTGACGGAAAACCTGCCGAACACTTCCCATTTCGGATCAACTCTGATCAGCGGTCTGGAGAAAAGAATTAGTGCCGAGGGCTATAATCTGTCAATTCATATCGTAAGGGACATCGAGCAGAAATCCCTGGCCCTGCCGAACAACTTCGATAAATCCAATGTGGATGGAATTATTTGCATCGAGCTGTTTGATTTGGAATACAGTAATCTGATTACAAGTCTGGACATCCCAACAATTTTTATTGATTGCTCGGCTTACATTTGTTATCCGGAGTTCCGTGCCGACGTTTTGTTAATGGAAAACGAGCACAGTACATATCATGTCACCAAAAAACTGATTGACGGAGGCTATACAAGCTTCGGCTTTATCGGAGATTTTAACCACTGCCGCAGCTTTAATGAGAGGTGGGTCGGTTTTAACCGCGCCCTGACGGAGGCTGACATTGAGCTTCAGCATTCACAATGCATCATGGATGATGATATTCTTTTCTCCAAGCCTAATTGGCTGGACACACGATTATCCGGTATCAAGGAGCTTCCTTCCGTTTTTGTATGTGCGAATGACTATATTGCCGTAAGTGTCATGAAGTCATTAAAGAGCCATAATGTATCGATTCCTCAGGATATTATCATTTGCGGCTTTGACAACGGACCTGAGTCCGTCATTGTCGAGCCCCATCTTACTACGGTCCATATTTTCAGCAATGAAATGGGAGTCAAGGCGGCCGAAATGCTTCTTTCGCGAATCAAAGATCCTAATCAACCCTATCAGGTTGCCCATATCTATACCAAACCGATTTTCAGGGATTCTACGCCCAATATCCAATGATTTATCCACTAAAATCAAAAGCCACCTCAGGCTCCTTAGAGACGAGGTGGTTTTTGATTAACTCAGCTATAAGCTTCTTGACGTTGCCTTACAATATTAATTTCCGATAATCTTCTTCCATCTTTGATTGGTATACGTAAATACCGTCTCCATCGTCTCGCAAACCATTTGAAAGCCCTGCTCCAAATCATGAATATGCTGATCCAGGTCCTCAAGCTCAATTTTGCCGTACAGGGTCTGGTGACGCTGCCATAAATCGTCCTTCATTTCAGAGTTCATATAATGAATCTCCGTATTGCGCCGACGGCGAAGGATCGATAATGCTTCCCGATATTTCTCTTTGATCGTCACCAATGGATTGCCGAGATCGCCGTACACTTTGAAATACTGAAATTGGCGGAGAACTGTGAAATACGAATAATGGGCCTTAACCTTGGAGGTTTTCAAATCGTACAATTCATTGATAAACGTTCCCAGCTTGTCCAGAGTCGAGAATACACGAATAAATGCATCTTTATAAAAAAATACATATCTCGCGTAATCCCCCTTCTCCGTAACCGTCATATCCTGCTCATAATTATGAACTACCTTATTACGAAAAAATTTCGCTGCATACAGGCACTGCTCCAGCTCATCAAGTGAAGATATTAACCCTCTTGTCCATATTTCCAGCTTGCGAAAATCATGGGAAGGATCTTGATGAAGCTCTATTTCCTTCTTAATCAGCTTGGTCGTCTGCACCATGGTATCGATCGTATGACCAAACTGACCCTCATTTTGTCTTGGCGGCTCACCAAGCAAGACTCTCAGCATGACATCTCCTCTTTCCGGCAAAAAAATGATGAACGCTTGCTCCAAAAATCTATATAAAATATGATTTCCAGCGTGTATTAACTAAAGCTGCCACTTCCTCTGACGGAAACAATTCCTCCGGATAATCCGGCTTTTTTCTTGCGTCGATCACAATAGGCAGACTGTAGGCTACACGGTGCCCGCTTACATTAGCTGCCGTATAGATATCACTGGCTGGATCAAAACGGGTAAACACAGTCCAAAGAAATGCTGTCTCATCATAAGCCGTGATACCTGCGTTATCAGCAAGTATAATGAGCGGCCACGATGTATCGCGGATACGCAAACGATTCAGCAGCCGTTCCGCCAGCTCAGGCTCATCCTCATATGACGCGCCTGATACAACGAGACAGCCTTTGCCAAACACCTCAATCTGTTTAATTTCTGCGATATCCCCCTCAATATATTCATAGGGTAAATCACGAACGGGTTCTCCAACCCCGATCCAGATGGCTTTGCTGCCAAGGTTTAATTCGTGACCAGTAAAATCAAGCGTATTCTGTGATGTATTGTCCATGATGAACAAATCTCTCTGCGAGTCAAAACGCTCAAGAATAGTCGTTAGCAGCAGGCGGAAATCGGTTATGTCCAAGGATTTGTCTGTTAGCATAAGGACCTTGGTCAAAGACAGCTGACCCTCACCCAAAATTCGAAAAGCGGATGCCAGCGCTTCACGCGAATAGCTTTCCCGAACGATAGCTGCTGTCAGCGAGTGGAAACCGCTATCGGCATAGGTCCACAGTGAACGAACGCCGGGCATTACCATCGGAACCAGAGGAGAGAGCAGCTTTTGGAGGAAGTCACCTAAATAATAATCCTCCTGACGCGGCTTGCCAACTATAGTTGCCGGGTAAATAGCCCCTTTACGGTGCCACATATGGCTCACGCGCAGCACAGGTGCTTCATACGGAAGTGTATAGTAACCAAAACGATCGCCAACCGGCCCCTGACAACGGTGTTCATGTGGAAGTACAGCTCCTGAAATAACAAATTCCAATTCAGCGGGAATTCGATGGCCTCCACACGGGTTATCCACCATTGATATTTTTTCACCCATAATAAAAGAAGCCAGCAGAAGCTCTGAAACAGTCTCCGGCACCTTAGCCATAGACGATGCAATCATTGCCGGCGGACCACCGATACAAACCGATACCGGAAGAGGCTGGTTAAGGCGCTCAGCTTCATAATAGTGGAAGCGACCGCCTTTGTGAATGTGCCAATGTATTCCTGCTGTTTGGTCGTCATACAGCTGAATTCGATACATCCCCAAATTATGCTCTTCCTGTCTCAAAGGATTTTCTGTATACACCATAGAAAGAGGAATACATGGCCCGCCATCATGCTGCCAGCCTGTAATTTTAGGAAGCTCCCTCAAGGGCAGCTCTTTACGGCACATTTCAAGAACGGGAGCATTTTTCCTCGAAACGCTCTTCATCCCCAGCCTTAGAGCTTCCCGAACAAGTCCCCGCTCCTTCCATAGCATCCCGGGAGAAGGAAAGACAAAACGATTTATCGTATTGGAGAATTCATTGGCGAGCTGCTCAGGGCGCGAACCAAATGCCATTTCAACGCGACGGGCACTCCCGAACAAATTGGTAGCTACAGGAAATGATGTTCCTTTTACATTGGTAAACAAAAGAGCCGGACCATCATCATCCATGACACGCCGATGAATTTCCGCAAGTTCTAAATAGGGATCTACAGGCGCATCGATAATAGCAAGCTCGTTTTCCTGCTGGAGCTTATCGATCCAATCCCGTAAATTTTTATAACTCACTTTAATTCCTCCTATGTACGGCCCTCTTGACCGAAAGTTAAGTGTATTATGATACATGCGCACATGCCTAATGAAAGCAGCAAAAGCCCCCGATAATCCGTGGACTTTTGTATCGCATAAATATATAAATAGGCTGAATTTCAATCACAAGTGATTTGGGATAAAAATGCTAGTCTGGCTTTGAACACTAGCTCTGATCTATAGAACTGCTTTGATCTATCGAGCTGCTTTCATGCTTGCTGCCGTCAATAGGACGATGCGGTATTCTGCTTAATTGCCACGTTCTTACACTCATGTAGCAAAGCACTCCAAACAATGCAGCGAGCACAACAATATGTGCAAGTGACGTAAATAAATATACCTCGTAATTCGTTAATGTGTATACAATACCTGCACCCGTAAACACTTGAATAAAGATAAGGATCGTCGCAGCAAGTCCCAGATGGCGAATCTCCTTATGCTCAGGATGCTTGCGATAAGCAAAATGCCCTAATATAGCGATTACAATAACCAGCAGAGCCGCAGCTACGCGATGGATAAAAGCAACAGCAACTCCACCTGACATCTCCGGAATCAGCTCATTGTTGCATAAAGGCCAGCCTGTACAGCCGCCGGCTGAATCCGTATGGCTCACATATGCACCAATATATACCACTATGTACGTGTAAGCCGTTGCAAACCAGGTCAAATTGCGAAAGCCTTTTTTTACAGTTCGTTTGGGATGTGCTTCAGTAGACCTTCCCTCTCTGGCTTCATCCTCACGAATACCGAGCACAAGCATTATAGAGCTCGCAAATGCGATCAGCGAAAAGCCGAAATGCAGCGCCATCACCGCTGAGGAGGTTGGATAAACAACCGCCATGGCTCCCATAAAAGCCTGAACCATGACAAACAGGAGCGAGAGGAAGGAATACATTTGCAAATCCTTCCTGTTTTTACGATACAGCCAGAACGCTATGAATGCCGCAAGTGAAAGCAATCCGGCAGCCCCGCTAATGGCCCGGTGTGAATATTCAATCATGGATGCAAGCGTATGGGCAGGCACGAACTTACCATGACACAACGGCCATTCATTGCCGCAGCCCAGTCCGGATTCCGTCTTTGTTACAACGCTACCGCCCAACGTCGCCAGGAACATAACAAAACAGGAAAGGTAGCTAAGCCATTTTAATTGCTTTGTCTTCAAAAATTCTCACCCGCTACGTTAATAGTAAGGAAATCTTGACCTCTGTACCAGCATCCATCTTTGTTGAGAACAATCAGCAATGAAAAAATTTGGAATTGATATAAATCACATTTCATTATACCCGATATGACCGCATCAATCATAGAGAAAGATTAAAAATTCAAATTTCAAATTGAAAACACATAAAAAAACCTTCTACCTGCAGCCGAGGATGCGACATTAAGGTAGAAAGCTCTGTACAGTGGTCGAGTTATTAAAGCTCTGTCTGATTTCGCAGGCTATTCTTTTCTCTCTGCTGTATCATGCAATGTATGGTAGACAGCAAGAGCTTTATTCAAGAAATCCTCGATTTCCTCACGTGATTTCCGCAGCTTATTTACAAATCGAACAAGCTCACGACCATCTGTATAAGCTACAAAGCTCGGAATGCCTAGAATATTTTGCTCCTGGCTGACATCGCCCACCTTGTCTACATCCACCTCAATCAAGGTAAGTCTGTCACTGTATTTTTCTTCAACCTCCGGCATAAAAGGATCAATATACTTACAATCCCCGCACCAGTCTGCCTTAAATACGGCTACGATCAAATTGCTGGATTGAATGCTAACGTTAAATTCCCCTGCTGATTCTACTTGTTTCATAATTATCGTTCCTTTCTACAAATAAATACTACTTCTGTCTTGTCGTATGGTCAAAAGCAAAGCAAATATTTTGAACCTTCTCTTTAAGTCAACCAAAATGAGGAGTGGAAGTCAAATTATTGGTCATACTTTTAATATCGTACGGATGAAAAATGATCTTACCTAATAAAGCGAGGTGTCTTTCGATGGAAAACCCACAAGATCCGCACAACCCCGAACCGGTATCCGGCTTAAAGCAGTTCATTCGACGTCTGCCTGCTGTGATCGGTGAAGCTGTTAAAGGTAAGGCCGCTGGTATTGCGGATTCCACTCGACTTCGTGAAGAGAGGCTTCCCTTGAATTGGAATGAAGCATCTGTTAGGACGGTCATTTCGGAGATCGAGGATATTTTGCGCCGGGGCGCGGCTGCAAGGCTGGAGGAAGAGACTCTAAGTGAAGCCGATCGTGCTCTTGTCGAAGAAATATCACTGGCGACAAGCCGGGCCGGAAGCAGCAATATTTCTCGAACAGAGGCCTATCTGGCTTGCTATCATGCATATCCTGAATTGCACTGGGCTTTTCTAGCTCACATGGTGTCCCGCAACGCAGGCTGGAATATGACGGATTTAAAAGGCAGCAGAGTATGTGATATTTTGGACGAGGAAGCCAAACGCACGATGTATCGCTTTCTGGAACGCAGCAATGCACTTATTTTTCAGGATGCGTATCCACAGCTTCTTCTATATATAAAAAGCAGAGAGCTCGGCTCCAGCCGTTTTCATTTACTGCCATACTTTCATGTATCCAGGTTTATGCGCCCTTTTTGGGAGCGATTCTGGATCGATCGGGGAAGTGCGCTTCTGACCGTGGGGCTAATTATTAATGAGCAAAATTACGTTGAAAAAAGAGTTATCCGCCACCCGTATTATCAAAAATACGTCACCGACAAAACACACTTCCACGTCAGCAGCCTCGCCGGACTGAATCAGATTGTGTTTCCACTGATGGAGAGCTGCGTGCCTGAATCAGGCGTTAACAAAGACGATCATACGACTAGCAGCACAAATTCCGCTAATGAGCATGGCGGCAATTTGGCGCGGGAGCAGATTGGCCGGCATAGTGACATCTTGAGCCAAGAGCCCGTTAGTGTGCATGATAGCAGGTTGACGCAAGAGCAGGTTGGCGAGCTTCGAAGCGGTCCGACTAAGGAGCAGATTGACCTGCATAATAGCGACTTGAGCAAAGAGCATGCTAACGAGCATGATGGCAATTTGGCTGAAGAGCATGATGAGGAGCTTGCTAGTGCAGAGGCCATATGCCATGCAGCATATGGCCTGCTGGCGGAAGGCTGCCGCGGAGCAGGCCAGGTGCGCCGCCTTGCGGGGCGCGTGGTCACAGACTTTGGCAGCCTCTCCGCCCGCATCGCGTTAGGCAAAAGCCTGTACGCGATGCTCATGGGCCTGCGCGCCGTGCGCAGCGGCGCGGAGCGCTTCGCCGAGAGCGTGCCGCACACCGGCTCGCGCGAGGATTATTGGCCGGAATTGTTCACGGCCAATATAGAAGAAGCTCTGACTTCCCCGTTGCAGGGGTCAGAGCTTCTTAAAAGCGAGACGCTGCCTCCGGGCAAGCGTCTCTACAGCCCCAAGCTGCTGGATGCTTGGGGCGACACCCCCTATGAGCCAATCACACGCGAGGATTGGCTCAAGGATTGGGGCGCGCTCGACGGAATCAGCCCGCCGCAATCACCTTACCTGTGCGACATTAGCCGCGAGCACAGGCTCGGCATCTTAAAAACCGCGCTCGCCCACGATGCCGCGGACGACGAGCCTCTTTAGCCGTTCGAATTCATGTGGCTCGAACGAGTTCGTTGCAGGCGCATCAGCGGTGATAGCAGCTTTCGCAATGGCTTCGGATAGCTTGACAGCTCATCCTTGCGAACAACGCGAAGCAGAACAAGCATAACCGGATACAGGGCTACAACGAATGCGCCAACAATGCAGCATGTCAGGAAAAACGCCAATCTTGCAGGCATGTATGCTACCAGTTGAACACCTGCCGCATTCAGACCATAACCAACACCGGAAAGCACAATAATAGTCACAATAAAGCCTGTCCAGCGGTTCCCCATAATCGAGAGCGGAACGATTTGCTTCATCGTTCTTATGTTCAGAAGAGTTATAACGAAGAAACAGAGCCCTGTAGCAATTACAATGCCATAAATTCCCCATAACGGTGCCAAGGCATAGCTCGCAATAAGCTTTACAATGATACCGATCGCAACGTGTACCATGGATCGGGTTGCTTTATTAATGCCTAACAATATGGAGTTGCTAGTCATCATCGTAATTTGGAATATCGTCATAAACGTCAGTATAGCAACAATACTGCTACCATCCCGCGTACTGAACAAAAGACCATTCACAGAGTACGCTGCTGTAACCAAGGCCAAAATGATCGGCATACCGGTCAATACAGATACCCGCATCGCCAGCGTTACCTGATTTCTAAGATGGTCCATGTCTTTTTTGGCAAACGCCGCAGAAATAATCGGCACCAAGGACTGGCTTAAGGCAATCGCCAAAATAGGCGGAATTCCCGCAATCATTTGTGCACGATTACCAAGAATCCCTAAAATGTAGGTTGCTTGGTCCGAGCCGATTTGCCCGGTTAACAATGGTTTGAGAATAGAATTATCAATAAAGTTGACCGCAGGAACTGCTAGAGCGGTAAGTACAATCGGTATCGACAATTTAAAAATTTCACCGTAAATTTGCTTGTACGGCATCCGTGCTTCTGCAGCAGGTTCAAGCTGGAGCTCTGCACGGTCTTTTTTGCGAACCTTCGCATTATACGCCAGCATCACGACTAGAGCAGCAACACCGCCAAGCACAGCACCAAAGGTAGCGCCTGCAGCAATTTTCTCTCCGGAAAAACCCCAATAGTAGAACAAAAATGCCAGCAAAATACCCGAGGCTACACGTATAATTTGCTCAATAACCTGAGAAACTCCACCCGCTATCATAATATTCCTACCCTGCAGATAGCCGCGAATAATCGCGATCAACGGGAAAATCAACAGCGCAGGTGCTAACGCGCGCATCGCAACAGCTGATTCCGGAACTCCGGTGGCACGGGCATACAAGGGTGCCATGACATATAGGAGTATAAACATAATAATGCCTGCTGAGGCGGCAAACATCAGCCCCGCCTGGTAAATACGTCGCGCTTCTTGAGGTCTGCTCAGCGCATGTCTCTCTGATACCATTTTGCTTAATGTGCTGGGAATCCCCGCGGTTGCTAGTGTAAGCAGCATAAAGTACGCTGCATTCGCCTGGGAATACGATGCATTACCAACATCCCCCAAAATATGCTCAAGCGGTACACGTTGAAATAATCCTAGCACTCGGGCAATCAATGCCGCCCCGGCCAGGATCAGCGTTCCTTTTATGAATGACTCCTTGTTCGACAACGACGATTCCTTCTTTCTTCAACCTGAACTAAACAAGCCATATAATAAATATAATGATCATTACGAGCTGTAATATGATTTTTACCACAATGCTGCTGAATAAGCCAACTACTGATCCGAAAGCAACTTTTATAGCCTTATTAAAGGACTCGCCTTTTATAAGCTCTCCGATGAGAGCACCCAACAAAGGCCCTAGAACCAGTCCAAACGCCGGAATTAGAAACGGACCCACAATGATACCAATTGTGCTCAGCCATACCGAGAGCTTGCTCCCGCCATATTTTTTGACTCCCCATGCTCCTACCAGATAATCTGCAACCAGCAATACGATGACAATCAGCGTCTGTATAATCCAGAAAAACCAGCCAAACTCCTCAAACGAGAAAAACCAGCCATAGACAAAAAAGGCAAAATAAATCGCCAGCACTCCTGGTAGTACAGGATATATGGCCCCTGCCATTCCGATAGCAAAAAGAGCAATTACTACTATCCAGCCGAGCACATCGATCATTCGCTCACTCCTCAGACTTTAGAATATAATCACGAATTATAAGGGCAATACCGTCATCATTATTCGATGCTGTAACGACATCTGCATTTTCCTGCACAGCAATTTGCGCATTCCCCATCGCTACGCCAAGTCCTGCTGCTTGAATAGCTGCTAAATCATTCAGACTATCTCCAACCGCGACAACCTCAGACATCTGGACCCCAAGCAATTCACATACTGCTGCAAGGCCGCTGGCCTTATTAATTCCGGCAGGATTAATCTCCAAATTGTAAGGGGAAGAGTTCGTAATTTCAAGTCCGCCCATATCCTGAAGCTCAATAATAATACGATGACGAAGATCATCATCCTCCGTATAATAACCAAACTTCATCCACTCGCTGGATTCAAGCAGAGCGGGGTCCCAGTTTTTCTCATTATAGCCGCCTGCAACAGAATACGCCCAAAACCAGACGCCATACTTTTGAGAAATATCATACATTTTTGAGATAGCATGACTATCAAACAATTCCCTGTGGTACAGCTCCTCCGGCGATTTCCAAATCTCGCTCCCGTTTACCGTCACCATCGGCGTGTTCAGTCCAAGCTGTTTTCCAAAAGGAACTGCCTCATTGTATCCTCGCCCCGTCGACAAGCAGACATGGACACCTGCCGCCATTGCCTTACGTATCCATTGCTCCGTAATTGGCGAAATTTGATGGTTATCCGTCAATAACGTTCCGTCCATATCCAGGGCCAACAATTTATATCTCACTATAATTCCTCCATCCCACTGCATCCTAAAATCTCTATAAAATGCTCTCCAATACAATACTGTCTTCAATGAAAATACAATCTTAATACAATATTTCTAAAAATAATAATATTTCTCTCAGTAACATTACTTCTCTTCAATACATCATTACTTCTTCTAAATACATCATTACTTCTTCTAAATACATCATTACCTCTCACAATTACAATACTTTCTTAATAATACAATTCAATTTAAATGTTACTCTCTATCTATAAATCTAATTTGACATACCGCCATTTTATCACAATCCCCGAAGGCAACAAAGTTAGACGTTTTCTACTATAGGGTAACTAGCTTATACAGCCAAGTCAGGAAAAGAAATGGCATTTTACCATTATTCCTTCCTACTCCTCCTCATTCAGCAAATTTAATAGTATTTTTACCACTATTGCCTACCTTTCCCACTCATTCAGCCATTTCACACTCCACCGCCCAATTCTATGGGATTTATACCACTCATTCAGCCATTTTACACTCCACCGCCCGATTCTATGGGATTTGTCCCACTCATTCAGCCATTTCACACTCCACCGCCCGATTCTATGGGATTTGTCCCACTATTACTCAGCGCCATCCCATTACCATTAACCACCAGCGATTAGCCTCAGCCTCCGATCAGTAGTTATTGGTTATTGGTTATTGGTTATTGGTTATTAGTTATTGGTTATTAGTTATTGGTTATTAGTTATTGGTTATTGGTTATTGGTCATTAGTCAATATTCAGAGCACAGTGCCCATCATCCAACAACCTTCAATCCCCGTAAAATCAGCTGTTTTTCACCTTGATTCACTCCAAACATCAAAAAAAGCCCCGGCCTGCAAACTAAAGCTCCATAATGGGGCCGTAGTTGTACATGTCGAGGCATTAGCATGGTCTATGAAAGTCTTTCAAAAGTTTATCCAAAATTATTCTATTCTAAAATCGGCTCAAAACCGAAATTAGCGGTTGACGAATTCAAATGAGCTAAGAATGGGGATA
>RCUU01000372.1_pt1 | contig 25645 bp, 25 predicted proteins | sample 2166211 | NCBI WGS metagenome assembly RCUU01 (sample SAMN09932620, study PRJNA488358) | compost metagenome | feature: garden; material: soil; isolation source: compost soil in phenylacetic acid-enriched culture | place: Germany: Experimental Botanical Garden Goettingen | collected 2016-01-27
CCTTTACAGAAGATTAACATGCGGATGATACCGCCTTGATGTTTGCCCAGTACCATGAGAGATATATGGGACCGTTCCCAGTCGGGAACAAGTCCCTAAGCAGTAATTCAAGAAGAGGACGGTGAATCATTTTGCACTTGCCGGTTCTGGATAGGAAAGGACGCTTTACACCGGAAAATTCCAAAACGCATGTCCGCATTCCGTTTCAAATAGATCAAGACTGCAAACTGCTGCAACTACGCTTTGAGTATGCTCCGAAAGTGCTGGAAGATCGTGACCGATCGTTGATGCTGCTCATGCAAAGTTTCGATTCTTACCTACTGCCGGAACAAAGAGAGCCGGCGTTAACCCAAGCGGACAGTTACCTTCCGTTGAAAAATCTGATCACACTCTCGTTAGATGATCCGATCGGTTATCGAGGAGCCTGTCATCGCCATGACCCGACGTTAGAACTAGAACTCGCCGTAGACCACGCTTCACCGGGGCTGATGCCAGGCCGGCTGCTTGCCGGTGATTGGCAAGTCACGTTGAGCATTCATTGTATCGTGACGGATTCGTGCGAATATCGATTACAAATTTGGGCGGAAAGGAGTTGAAGTGGAGGTGAGATGGATAGCTTGCGAGCTGCATACGCATACGCAGCACAGTGATGGCGTCCAAACGCTGGAAGAGCTGGCGGCGGGGGCTGTTGAACTGGGCTTCGACGCGATCGCCCTAACGGACCATAACACGATGTCAGGGCTCGCGGGGAAGGATTCCATCGCTAGCCAATACGGGCTTCTAATCCTGCCCGGCATGGAGTGGACAACGTTTTATGGGCATATGGTCACGCTAGGGTTAAGCGAATACGCGGATTGGCGAAGTGCGGACCCAAGCCAGATCGCAGACGGCATTCAGGCAGTGCATCGCCTTGGCGGCATTGCGGGGTTGGCCCATCCGTTCCGGATCGGGAGTCCGGCATGTACGGGATGTTATTGGGAATATGAGCTGAAGGATTGGTCCGTCGTCGATTATATCGAAGTCTGGTCCGGAACGTTCGCTTCCATCCGCACCAATAACCGACGAGCTTTTGCCCTTTGGACCGACAAGCTGAATGAGGGATTTCGGATCTCCGCCACTTCGGGTCGAGATTGGCATGCGCAGATGAAAACAGAAGAGCCTCTGTCAGTCACGTATCTTGGTATTCCGGACGGCGAGCAGCCGACGGAGGAACTGCTGGTTAACTCCCTGCGGGAGGGGAGAGCTACCGTTACGGTCGGGCCTCTGCTGAGCCTTGCGATATTTGCCGATGGCCATAAGTTCGAGTTAGGCTCCGTGGTCTCCTTACCGTTGCAAGCGGAGGATCAGCGGGAGTTGCAAGCTAGTGTAACCATCGATTTTACAGTGAGATCGGGATTATGGTTCTTATCCGATCAAACCATCAAGCTAATTCTCTGCTCCGACCAGGGGCAGGAAATGGATATAGAGGTCACGTGGAGCAAAAACAACGCGAATGAGCCGGTTTGTCTATCCGGTTTGCCGCTTTCACCCGGGCCTCGAAAATGGCTGCGGGCTGAGCTTTGGGGCATCGTGCAAGGGGCTCATGCAATCATCGCTTTTACCAACCCGGTTTATTTCGATTAAGGAGGTACTTCATGGCATGAAGCAATTTCCGTTAGTAACGGCCCATACCGGCTGCATGGGACATCCTGATCACTCCCTCGCCTCATTCCGGGCAGCACTGGCCATCGGGGCAGACGTTTACGAGGATGACATTCGAGTTACTCGCGACGGAGGCCTTGTCTTGGCACACGATGACGAAGTGGCATTGGCGGAGGGGCGCACCGGAAGGTTATCGGACATGACGTTGGCGGAGTTGGATGAACAATCGGTCGAAGATCGGCTTCCGCTAGCCTCGGTTCTTCGGTGGATTAAGGAAACCGGCAAAACAATGAACCTTGACATCAAATCCGCTGCTTGTCTAGAACCTTTAGCAGCGATGCTGACCAGAATGGAGATGGCCGATCAAGCTTTCTTTAGCGGATGCGAGTACCCCGTCGCACTAGAGGCCGATCGCAGCGCTCGGCAATTCCGAAAGCTTCTGAACGTGAACATCGATAGTTTCCTGACAAGCCCTTATGCCGAAGCCGTTGATCGAGCTTGTGATGAGGGACGTGCGGCCAGATGTTTCGGTTTAAATGTCCCGTATCAATTGATTCGGCCTGAGTTCATGGATGCAGCGAAACGAGCAGGTCTAGCCGTATTTGTTTGGACCGTTTCGGATCCATCAGAAATGCGGCGAATGGCCGGCATGGGTGTGGATTCGATTACGACCCGTGACGTTGCAGCGCTTCTAGCGGTGAAAGCTGAAACGTTAAACAAAGAAGGGAGAACGTACGTTGACGAATAAGCCGAACCATGGCCTTCGGGAGTTAGCTCAGTTGGCCGGGGTGTCCAAATCCACGGCTTCCCGAGTCATTTCCGGCAATGGGTATGCCAGCCCTGAGGTGAAGGAACGCGTCCTGCAAGCAGCGGAAACACTCCGTTACAAGCCGAATGCCGTTGCGCGAGCCATGGTAACCAAACGAACGAACAACCTTGGCGTAATCGTGTTTCGAGAGCAGCCGCCCATTGTCTCCCATCCGCTTTACGGCAAGATAATTGATGAAATCCTTGTGGCATCCGAAGCTCGGGGGTATTCTGTCTTCTTGAAAACGGATCGGGAAATGAGCTTACGTTCTACGGATTTTTTGCTGGAACAGCGGGTAGACGGATTGATTCTGGTCAGCCGACTTCAGAAGAACGTGATTGATTATGTCAAAAAATTCAATCTTCCTTATCTAATGGTCAACGGCTCGACCGATGACCCCGAAGTCATCCATTTGGTCAGCAATGATGAAACCGGGGGAGGCCGAGCGGCCGATTATTTGCACGGGCAGGGCCATCGAAAATTTTTCGTTATTGCCGGTCCGATCGAGCATCGCAGCCATTCGCTGCGCTTGGCGGGGTTCACCCGCCGCCTGGAACAACTCGGTATCTCCACGCAATCGAGTGCCGTGAAGATTGTTCCATCTCCGGAGTCCAACTTTGCTTACGGAATCAAGCTAATGGAAGAGCACTATCAGGTTTTCATAGATCAAGGTTATACCGCCTTGTTTACGACTAACGACATGCTGGCGCTGGGGGCGATGAAGCTGTTGCTGGATCGAGGGGTCCGCATTCCGCAGGAGGTGGCGGTGATGGGTTATGACGACATTGAGCTCGGCAGTATGTATTCGCCGTCCCTGTCCACGGTCAGCGTAGATGCAACAGGCATCGGAAGGGACGCGGTGGAGCTGCTCGACAAGCTGATCCGAGGTGTAACGGATTTGCCGAAACTGGTGGAATACAACAGCCATGTCGTCATCCGCCAATCAACAGAAGGAAAGGAGTGAGTTAAATGCTTTGGTACTGGAAAAAAGTCGGGGCAAAGAGAATCATCGAATTTGTGCTGCTAACGGTTTTTGCAATATTTTTTGCCGGGCCGCTTTTGAATTTGCTGGTGCTCGCGTTCAGTGAGAAATGGAACTACCCGGACGTGCTGCCGGAAGCCTGGGGCTTCAAGTGGTGGAACTTCGTCCTGGCTAAGGATGATATCGTCTCATCGATCTCGTTGTCGTTCTTCATCGCGGCCATCGTGACGGCCTTATCGATCGTCATCTGCATACCCGCAGCTTACGCATTTGCAAGAATTCAGTTTCCGCTAAAGCGAATGTTCCTGTTCTCGTTCCTGCTGACGCATGCGTTCCCGAAGATGGGACTGTATGTCTCGATTGCGGTATTGTTCTACCGGATCGGTTTAATGAACACCTTGCTGGGGGTTGTCTTGATTCACATGATCAACGTGCTGATGTTCATGACCTGGATTCCGACGGCATCCTTCCGCAATGTGCATCGGGCTCAGGAGGAATCGGCACGGGATGTCGGAGCCAGTCCGTTCCGGGTGTTCCGCAGCATCACGCTGCCGATGGCGATGCCCGGGATTATGGTCGCTTCGGTCTTTACGTTTCTGAATTCGTTGGATGAAGCACAAGGGACGTTTCTCGTCGGTATTCCCGATTTCAAGACGATGCCCATCGTCATGTATTCCATTATCTCGGACTTTCCGAGCAGCGCGGGTGCGGTATTCTCCATCATCCTGACCTTGCCAACGATCCTCTTGCTGCTTGCCGCGCAGCGGTTGGTCAGCGCCGATGTGCTGGCAAGCGGATTCCAAACGAAATAAGCCGACCATGGGAGAAAGGGGCAGTAACTAACATGATATTAGCGGTACGTAATTTGACGAAACGCTACAAGACAGGAGACGGGGTCAGCGATATCAATTTAACGGTGGAACAAGGCGAGTTGGTGACGTTGTTAGGTCCCTCGGGATGCGGCAAAACGACGGTGCTGCGCAGCATTGGCGGTTTTCTCGAGCCAGATTCGGGCGACATTCGGATTGAAGGTCAAAGTGTCATCGGGCTGCCGCCCGAAAAACGTCCGACCTCGATGGTTTTCCAAAGCTACAACTTATGGTCGCATATGTCCGTTTACGATAACCTAGCTTTCGGCCTGAAGATTCGCAAAGTACCCAAAGCGGAAATTCGCGCAGCGGTCGCCGATGCGCTCAAGCTGGTCCGTCTCTCGGGGTACGAGAAGAAGTATCCGGCCGAATTATCGGGCGGCCAGCAACAACGCGTCGCCTTGGCCCGGTCCCTGCTGCTCAAGCCGGCCGTGCTGTTGCTGGACGAGCCTTTCTCGGCGCTGGACGCGAAGCTGCGTCATGAAATGCGCGAGGAGCTTCGCGAAATCCAGATGCAAACCGGACTCACGATGGTATTCGTTACGCATGATCAGGAAGAGGCTTTGTCGCTCTCTGACCGGATCGTTGTTATGAATCACGGGCGCATTGAACAGATTGCCGGTCCACAACAGATTTATGATGCGCCCGAGTCTTTATATGTAGCCGGTTTTATCGGCAAAATGAACTTTTTGGAGGGGGTGGCGGATGAAGGGAGCATCCGGATCGGCGCGCTTCGCTTTCCGAACGAGAAGCGGCTCAGCGGTAAAATCACCGCGGCAATCCGACCGGAGGACGTTGTCTTAAGTGAATCGACGGAGAAGGGCGAGTTGTTGGAAGGGAAGATTAAGCAGGTGATGGTCCTCGGGCATTACGCTGAGGTCACCGTTGAACTGGCTGGATGGGGGATTCTGCGGACGTTTCAGTCCAAGGAAGCCACGCAGCATCTGTTTATCGGGAAAGAAGTTGGCGTACAGATCGTTAAATTGATCGGGTTTCCGACAGGCGAACCCAACTAAGGGAGGATAAACGAAAATGCGATCCAAAAAACCATGGTTAACCCTATTATCTACTGCGTTATTATCAATGACGCTACTCTCCGCATGTGGCGGTGGCGGTGCAAATGGAGCGGCGTCGAATGCATCATCGCCAAGTGAATCAACCACGGCTCCGGCTGCGGCCAGCGCGCCCGTCAAGTTTAACTTCTATTTTACGGGTTCGCAGAACGTCAAAGATCTATGGGATACGCTCGTTCCGATGTTTGAGGAGCAAAACGATCAGGTAGATGTGAATCTGGTTTACATTCCGTCCGGAACTGGCGCAGAACCAACTTACGACCGCATTCTAGCTGCGAAGCAAGCCGGCAAAGGCTCGGGCGATATCGATTTATACGAGGATGGAATCGGCGTCGTGGCCCAGGGCACGAAAGATGGGGTATGGAAGCAATTAGAGACGAATGCGATCCCTAACTTGGCCAATGTCAATGCGGACACGATGAAGGACGTGGACAATTACGCAATTCCTTATCGCTCTTCCGCCGTTGTCTTAGCTTATGACAGTACGAAAGTTACGAATCCGCCGAAAACATTGGACGAATTGCTGGCCTGGATCAAAGCCAACCCGGGGCAATTCGCTTATAATGACCCGTCCACCGGCGGTTCGGGGAGTTCGTTCGTGCAGACGGTGATCTACAAGGATCTTCCCGAAGAGGATATTCACAATTCCGATCCATCGGTAATGGATAAATGGGATCCTGGGTTCCAAACGCTGAAGGAACTTGGCCAATATGTTTACGGCGACGGCATTTACCCCAAGAAAAACCAGGGCACGCTGGATCTGCTAATGAACGGCGAGGTTTCACTGATTCCGGCATGGTCGGATATGGTACTGCAACAGCTGAATGAAGGGCTGCTTCCCGATACGGTCAAAATGCAACAAATCACACCTGGCTTTAACGGCGGTCCAACTTATCTGATGGTGAACGGGGAATCGGATAAGCAAGAGGCAATTTATCAGTTCCTGAACTTCGTCCTATCGCCGGAAGCCCAAGCGGTCATCGTTGAGAAAATGAACGGGTTCCCGGGCATCGAACTGGCCAATATGCCGCAAGAAACCCAAGAGAAATTCAAGGGCGTTGCCGAAGGCTTCCGCACCTTTAACATCGGGGATTTAGGTACAGAAATCAACAAACGCTGGCAGAGCGACGTTGCTGCGCAATGAGTAAGGAGTGGAAACAAGCGTTGGCGGGGTTGGCGATGGTCCTCCCCTCCTTCGCGATTTTATTGGTCGTCGTCATTATTCCGATCCTTCAATCCCTGATGTTAAGCCTCACCAACGAGACGGGTGGATATGACCTGAGCCGATACCACGTTTTGTTTACCGATAAGGGGATGCGGGCGAACATCCTATTTACGCTTCGGATAACCGTAATCACCTGCGCGTTGGTGCTGCTGATCAGCTATAGCTTGGCGGTATACATGCGCTTCAATCAAGGACCGATCGTCGAGTTGATCCGGAAAACCTATATGATCCCTTTATTCATCCCGGGGGTCATCGCCACCTACGGATTAATCAATCTTCTCGGCAACCACGGGTGGCTGGCACGCCTGTTAGAGCATATCGGAGTCACGCTGCCGCGTATCATTTTCGATGAGAAAGGGATCATTATCGCGAATCTCTGGTTCAACATTCCGTTTACAACGATGCTGCTCAGCTCCGCGTTGGCCGGGATTCCTTCGTCGGTCATCGAAAGCGCCAAAGATGTGGGGGCAGGGAGGTTCAGGCTGTTTGCGCGGTTTATTTTCCCTCTGTCGTATAAAACGTTCCTGGTTGCCCTCACCTTTGTATTCATGGGAGTGATCGGCTCGTTTACGGCTCCGTTCCTGCTGGGCGCCAACTCCCCGCAAATGCTGGGGGTCTCGATGCAGCAGGTGTTCAGCGTCTTCCAGGAACGCGAGCAAGCGGCGGCGATGGCTTTTTTCACTTTCCTGCTTTGTTCGGTACTTGGGGCATTTTACATTCGCTCCATGGCCAAGGAAGAAAACGTCAAAATGTAATGATCTTCTGCGTAACCCCGGCGAACGGGGTTATTTTTTTATAGTCAACATTTCCATTGTTTGGGGAATCGGGTTCGATTAAAGTATAATAATACCTAAATACATGAAGTTGGAAGGGGATGGCCGTGAATAACGCAGACAGGTCAAATCAATCCGTACCAAAGGAATCGTGGAGAAGGAATATTGTTCTCTTCTTGAGCAGTCAAACCATTTCGTTGTTTGGTTCTTCGCTCGTGCAATATGCAATCATGTGGTACATCACGTTAAATACCAAATCAGGGATCATGATGACCCTATACATTCTATGCGGTTTCATCCCGACGTTTCTATTATCTCCTGTGGCGGGCGTCTGGGCAGATCGCTACAACCGGAAGGTGTTGATCATGCTGGCGGATGGCATGATTGCAATGTCCACGCTGGTGATGGCAATCCTGTTCTTGATGGGCTACAAAGAGGCATGGTTGTTGTTCGCGATCGCTGCAATCCGGGCGCTTGGTTCGGGCGTGCAGACACCGGCAGTTGGGGCGATTTTGCCGCAGATCGTACCTACTGACCGGTTGACCAAGGTGAACGGGATCAACGGAAGCATCCAGGCGGTAATTATGTTTGTGTCCCCGATCGTTAGTGCCGCGCTCCTTACCGTAGCGACAATCGAAGCGATCTTCTTCATCGATGTGGTTACGGCGGCGATTGCGATACTGACGTTGCTTCTTTATTTTCGAATACCGTCTCATCCCAAAGCCTCCGATCAACCGCCGACCAGTTACTTCAACGATCTTAAAGAGGGACTGGCTTACATAGGTCGACAAGCTTATCTGAAATCCTTCTTTAAGTTTATGGCAATCTTTTTTATTCTGATGGCCCCGGCCGCCTTTTTAACCCCGCTTCAGGTTACTCGGAGCTTTGGCGATGAGGTTTGGCGGCTCACGGCGATCGAAATCGCCTTCTCCGTGGGGATGATGGCTGGAGGGGGGCTGATCGCGGCATGGGGAGGCTTTCGGAACAAAGTCCACACCATGACCTTAGCTACCGTTCTCATGGGCTTGTGCACCTTCTTGCTAGGCATTGTTCCTGTCTTCTGGGTCTACTTGGCGTTTATGGCTTTGTTCGGCGTGGCGATGCCGGCTTTTAATACCCCAACGATGACAATGATTCAGGAGAAAGTCGATGAAAACTATATGGGCAGAATCTTTGGCGTATTCAGCATGATCTCCACTTCCATGATGCCGATAGGGATGTTGATCTTCGGCCCAATCGCCGATGCGGTCGCGATCGAATGGCTGTTAATCGGTACAGGACTTCTAATCCTGTTCCTATCGATCTTTCTCGGACGTAACCAACCGCTGCTAGAGGCTGGCAAACCGGCAGCCCAGGAACCTACCGCTTCCTCATGATAAAAGCAGGCCCGTAAGAGGCCTGCTTTTTTGATTTAGAGTTTGCAATAAGCAAATAGGATCTTGGTGATGAAGTCGAAATATGGGGAATAAACCGGATTTTCGGCGGGCAACATGTAACCACAAAGGCGTTCAGGACCTAGGAAAGCAGGGGAATAAGTGAAGCTGAACCTTCTATTGAATCCATTATTCATCAAAGAGGTGCAGGGGAAGGTTGAACTGGACATCAGCGGAATCGAAATCGATTCGCGGCGGGTGATGCAAGGGTGTTTGTTCGTATGCTTGCCAGGTACCGTCTACGATGGACACCAATTTGCGGTTCAGGCGGTTAATGCCGGCGCAATCGCCCTGATCACTGAGAGGAAGCTGTCAGAGATCCCTTCCCACATTACGACCGTGCAGGTTCCGGATGCGCGGCGGGCATTGGCCATTCTGGCGGATGTATTCTATGGTCGGCCGACAAGCCGGTTGAAGTTAATCGGGATTACAGGCACAAACGGAAAAACGACGACAACCCATTTAGTCGAGCATATATTTAATGAAAATGATAAACGAACCGGACTGATTGGTACGTTATATATGCGAATCGGGAATTACAGGGAACAGACCGTAAACACCACACCTGAATCCCATGTGCTGCAGCGGAATTTCCGCACGATGTTGGAACATGGCGCGGAGTATGCGGTGGTTGAGGTATCTTCCCACGCACTTGATATGGGCAGGGTCAGGGGGTGCCAATTCCGCACAGCGGTTTTGACCAATGTCACACATGACCATTTGGATTATCACGAATCGATGGAACGGTACAGCGATACGAAATCACTGCTGTTCTCGCAGCTGGGCAGCGCCTACGGAGATGAGCCGAAGATCGCGATTTTGAATGCGGATGATCCGGTTTCTCCCCTATATGCCCGCAAAACAGCCGCTCAGGTCATTACGTATGGCGTCAAGAACAGAGCGGACATTCGTGCGAGCGAAATCCAGATGAAGCCGGAGGGAACGTCACTCCAGGTGGATACCTTCCAAGGAAGGACCCATCTGAATTTGAAGCTGCTAGGAATATTTAACGTGTATAACGCTCTAGCGGCCATCGCGGTAAGCTTGTCGGAGGGGATTCCGCTTCAGCAGGTAAAACGGAGTCTGGAAGCGTTTGAAGGGGTGACGGGACGATTCGAACCGATCTACGCCGGACAAGATTTTACCATCATCCTGGATTACGCCCATAATCCGGACGGATTGGAGAATGTATTGCAAACCGCCAAAACGCTGACGCATGGCAAATTATACTGTGTATGCGGGTGCGAAGGGGACAAGGACCGGATGAAACGCCCGATCATGGCCCGGGTAGCAGCATCTTACGCGGATTTCGCGATCTTTACGTCGGATAATACCCGATCGGAAGACCCCGACTCGATCCTTCGCGACATGTTGGAGGGGCTGGAGGGGGGACCCATCCCGAGTAGCGGTTATACGGCGGTTGTGGACCGGCGGGAAGCCATTTCGCAGGCCCTTGAACTTGCCCGTCCCGGAGACTGCGTTGTTGTTGCGGGTAGAGGTCATGAGACTCACTTGATCGCAAAGGGACAACGGATTCCGTTTGACGATCGCGAGGTGATTTTGAATTTGTTGGGATCCAAGACAACGCTAACGATGCCGCCGGAGTCGTGGATGGAAGGAAATGTCGTTGTCCACGTACCGGAAGCCTCCTTGTGAGATATCCGCATAGAGATTTGAGAAGGGCGTGAAAATGAAGGGCATTTATGATAAAATGAAGGGGATTTATGGAAAGGTTGGTGTAAACCATGATTTACCTCCAAAATGGAAAACTCGTTAGGGAACTTCGCTCCGTACACATGTTCAGGATGAAGCATTGTGCGGAGCTTAATCGGGAAGCTTAGCTTCCTGCATTCATCGGTCTAAAGCTAGGCACGGAACGCATAGGGGGAAGAACCTACGCTTATTCGGATGCGGCTTTAAACCGGTAAATGCATGATTTAAGGACCAAGGACAATGTTTTGTCCTTGGTCCTTTGTGTTTTTTTACGGGGTTCCCCCAGAGCAGAGGACTGGCGCCGTTAGGCGCTTGTTTCTCTGCTTTTTTTTATTTCAACAGAAGAGAGGTCATTCACATGAGTTTATTAGAAATGAGCGGCATTACCCATCGTTTCGCGGACAAGGAACTTTATCGCGCGGCTTCGTTGGAATTACATGCGGGAGAGCATATGGGACTCGTCGGGCAAAACGGCGCGGGAAAAAGCACGCTGATCCGCATGTTAACCGGCGAGGTGATTCCCGATCAAGGCATCATCAAATGGCAGCCGCGTCTACGGTTGGGTCATTTGGATCAATATGCCCGGATACCGGGAGATGTGACGATCCGCAACTATATGAAAACCGCTTTTGACGAGCTTTATAAGTTGGAACGCAAAATGACCGAGATCTATCAGGAGGTTGCGATCACGGGGGATGAGAGCAAGTTGAGACAGGCGGCGTTATGCCAGGAAAAGCTGGATACCGGTGATTTTTACGGGATCGACAGCCGAATTGAACAAACGGCCATGGGCCTGGGAATTCATGCGATGGGTATGGAGAGGCCGCTGTCGGAGTTAAGCGGCGGCCAAAGGGCTCGGGTTATCTTGGCTAAGTTGCTGCTCAGTGAGCCGGATGTATTGCTGCTCGATGAGCCGACCAATTTCCTGGACAGGGAGCATGTAGAATGGCTGTCCGGCGCGTTGGTTGCATTCCGTGGCGCTTATGTCATCGTTTCTCATGATGCCGCGTTCCTCCAGAAGGTCACGAACTGCATCTGTGATATTGAGTTTGGGTCAATCCGGAAATACCCGGGAAGCTACAATGACTATGTACGACAGAAGGAACATCTGCGACTCGATTACGAACGACGTTATGAAGCACAGCAGAAGAAAATTGAAACAACGGAAAGCTATATCCGCAAGAACATTGCTGGCGTTAACAGTAAAATCGCCCAAGGACGGCGCAAGCAACTGGAGCGGATGGAACGTCTGGGACCGCCGGTTCAGACCCATCCACCTGCGTTTCGGTTTCAAGAGCTGGCGCCACCCGGCCTTATCGCGCTGGAGACACGCCGGCTCGTGGTCGGTTATGGTCAGCCGCTGTTGCCGCCGCTTTCTTTTAAAGTACCAGGCGGTCAAAAACTGGTGGTAACAGGCTTCAACGGCATCGGCAAGTCGACGTTGCTAAACACGTTGGTTCGGAGGCTGTCTCCCGTATCCGGTGATGCTCGTTTTGCGGATCGGGTGCATATTGGCTATTTTGAGCAGGACCTTGCTTGGGAGAATCCGACTCTATCGCCGATCCAATATATCTCCGACTATCGTCCCGATTTAGACGGCAAGGAGATTCGTAAACAATTGGCTCGTTGCGGGATAAATCAGACGCTGGCCTCACGAGAGATCGGAACGCTGAGCGGCGGGGAACAGTCGAAAGTGAAATTATGCCGGTTGCTGCTCACCCCTTGCAACTTTTTGATCCTCGACGAACCCACCAATCACCTGGATCAGGTTGCCAAGGAAGCGTTGCGTCAAGCATTAATTGAATTCCGCGGCAGCGTGCTGCTGGTCTCCCACGAACGCTCCTTCTACCAGGATTGGGCGGATCGCGTGATGCGCATCGGGAAGTAAGGCGTTAGGAGGAGACATGATCACAAAGGGGGTCCCATTCTTAGTTGGGGCGCCCCTTTAGTATAATATTGTTCGCTTTGCCGAAATCGAGCGCCACCTTACCCGTGAGGGCTGCAATCTGCTCGGACAGAACAACTGCACTAACCCCGCAGGAGATCAAAGCGACGTCAAAGCTATCCTTATGTGCAGTAATCCATTTCAGTGTACTCCGGTACTCTTGCCACTGATTAAAGGCCAAGGCGTGCACGATATTTTGCTTGTACGGCTTCTTTTCGAGACGTTCCTTGATCTTATGAGCTTCCCGCGTGAGAATCAAAACCCTTCGACCGGACAGAAGCGACCAGAACTCCTCCATACGGGCCAGTTCCCGATTCACACCGGCATGGCAGATCACGGCGGGTTCGATTCGGTAATAAGAGAGGATTTGATCGGTTAACGGTCTTTTTAAATAATCCGGTGCGTTGATCGTATTGTCATCAGCGGGCAGAATCCCTACAACAGTGGCCTTCCGGACGGAAGAAACGACGGCGTTACGCAATGGCAGATTCGGCAAATGGATGCCTTTTTCCCCGCGGTTGGCTTTAATCGCCCATCTTTCCTGAAGCACTTTTGATAAAGACCAGACGTTTTGCTGAGCCATCACCAAGTTCTCCCCATCGCCGATCCGCACCAAGGAAAACGGCTTCCGGTTCACGACCGCTTCTTCTATTCTCTTAAGCAAGTCTCTAGTTTCTAAATAAATTTGAGGCATCGGACATTTCATTCCTTTCAATGGCTTGATAATTCCAGTTTATGATTGCGAGATCTATTTGCATTGTGTGCTTGTACCTCTTGGCAAATTTAGGCAGTTCGCTTGACTATTTTCTCAGAGATTTATGGAATACGTCCTGTCCTTCTCTTGTTGCCTAGCATATAGTGTAAGATCGATAGCTTTGCTATACGACGATAACGAGGATCGCACTCTCGGAAGGTATCACGAAAGGGAGGTATAAGAAGTGTCCAAAAAAGTGGTGATTGATAGCAACTTCAATACGTATGGCTTTAATCCCCAGCGGCTCACGCGCCAATGGTTGGAGAAGCGGATCGAAATCTTCCGCAGCTTCACATTGAAATCGCTGCAAGCCCAAACCAATTCGGATTTTCTGGCCATCTTCAAAATCGTACCCGAAACGGAAAGGATCGTGACCGAAATTCTAGCCAAGTATCCGCCGCTTCCCCGTAACGTTTGGTTTGGGACGATTAGCGACAGTGCAGACCGAATTAAAGCCTTTGCTGAGAAAAGCGAATACTTGTATCTTGCTCGCATGGATTCCGACGATTTGTTTCACAGAACATACGTCCAGCAGCTTTACGATTTTCGACCCAAAGCGGGAACCGTAGCCTTAATCAATCAGAACGGATACGCTTTAGATGTCTTAAAGGGAGAAATGGTTCCGATGTTTCGCAAATCCCCGCCTTATTATGTATTTTTGTACAAGACTAAGGAGTATTTATCCGGATACCGCGTCAAGATTCCGGGCCGCGGCACGCATGGGAGTGTTATTGAATTGCCGCATGAGCTGCTGACCCCTCGCAACTTCGTTGAAGTCAATCACGGGCATAACACACAAATGAGACAAATCCCAGAGAAGGGGCGCCTGAATTCCGCGGAACAAAAGAAAGTGCTGAAAGAGTTTATGCAGTAGTGGCAGGTTTTCGGAAAACTACGTTAACAATGGAGGTGAAACAAGATGACGATTTACGATCGGGTAAACGAACGTTATTACGGTCTGATTAATTCGTCGGTATCCCACGAATCGACGCGAGCTCGTATTCATTGGATATGCCGCGCGGTTACCGGAAGAAAAATACTTGACGTAGGCTGCAGCCAGGGGATTACTTCGATTTTGCTGGCACGCGAAGGACTAAGCGTAACCGGCGTCGATCTGGAGGTTGAAAGCATTCGTTATGCCCGGAGAGAACTGGCCAAAGAGTCGGCTCCGGTACGAGAGAACGTACATTTCTTACTAACAGATGTGACCGAATGGAAAGCAACCAACCTTTTCGATACGGTGATTTTGGGAGAGATCCTGGAACATTTCGCCAACCCCGCTATTTTACTGCGTCAAGCCTTCCGGCTTCTGAAGGAGAAAGGCACCTTGGTCATAACGGTACCTTACGGTTATCATCCGTTCTACGATCATAAGCAGACGTTTTATGCAGGGAATCTCGGGGTTAGCCTGGATCCTTGGTTTGAAGTGAATCAGATGGAACTTCAGCATAAATATTTATGCTGTACCGCCACTAAACGACAGAAAGTTAAAGCAGATGGGTCGCCAGACACAACGAAGCTGATGGCATGGGTTGAATTTGACTGCAAGCAGTTTAAGTCTCTGGAGGTAAAGCACCTAGAGGCGATGAGTCAACGTAAAGCTACTTACGAACAGGCCCTACAGCAGTTAAGAAAACAGAGCAAATAGTCTTTCAAGCCTGGGGTAAGGAGAAATTTGGCGAGTAAGAACCGTCCGACGGTTTTGACGGACGGTTTTTTGTGCTGAGTTTCCATTATTTCTTGCGGTTCCGATAAATGTGCGTTTCGGATCCTTCTCTCGGATAGTTATACCAGTAAGCTACGATTCCCGTGTATTTGCAGGCGGGTTTCTTATCGATTAATAACTTGTGGAAATGCACATCGCCAGGAACCGGGCCTTGGGTACCAAATCGGCTGTCTCCGATAAAGCTTCTGCGGATAATTTTGAATTGCCCGGACTTGCGATAAGGATCGTCTGTGGATTTTTTCTCGAGAATTTTTCCGAGCCTCGTGACCATGTTGTAATAATAAATGTCATACCTGCCATCCACTTGGGCCAGAACTTCGCGAATAGCGGGCAAATAATAATCGTCGCTGTCAATAATGGCCACATAATCGCCAGTCGCTTCGTCCAGACAACGGTTATAGGCGTGCCCGGCCCCTGTATTTTTTCGGTTTTCCAGGATTCGAAGCTTAGGGCAGTGTTTTTGGTAGTTTTTGAGAAGAGTTAACGTCTTGTCCGTCGAACCGTCGTCACATATTACGATTTCATACGCATCTTCTTTAGGGATACTGTCGAGCATCCGTACGATCCACGCTTCGCTATTAAAAGTCGGAGACAGAAAGCTGATTTTCTTCTTCACACGTACACCTCCTAATGGTTTAGATATGTGCAAGCCTTAGCTTGTCGATGCCCCAGAACCAATGTATGCGAGCGGTTTGGACATGGAGTGTGTTTGTGTTCCAATCGTTTAAATTCAGTTTAACTAACTCAGGTAAGCTCCTAACTGTAGATCACATTGGGTGAAGGATAGGAGGAGGTAACCGATGAATACGAAAATGTCCACCAACATGGCGGGCTTATCTAAACCAGCAATCGAAGCCGATGGACTTGTCAAAATATTCGGAACAAGCCGTGCCGTGGACGGAGTAGACCTGCGGGTGGAAAGCGGCATGATTTACGGAGTGCTGGGACCTAACGGGGCCGGGAAAACGACAACGATCCGCATGTTAGCCACCTTGCTTCGTCCGGATGGGGGATCCGCCCGCATATTCGGACATGATGTCGTCAAGGAGCCGCATATCGTCCGCCAGTTGATCGGCGTGACCGGACAGTACGCCTCCGTGGATGAAACGCTGAGCGCTACGGAGAACCTCGTCATTTTCTCCAGACTCCTAGGGTTAGGGCGCAGTGAAGCTCGCCGAAAAGCGGAGGAGCTGTTGGAGGAATTCGGCTTGTCTGAAGCAGCCAAACGCCCGCTGAAGCATTTCTCCGGCGGGATGCGGCGACGGCTGGATTTGGCCGCGAGCTTAATCGCCCAGCCGCCGCTGATCTTCTTGGATGAACCGACCACGGGGTTGGATCCGCGGACGCGGACGCAGATGTGGGATACGATCCGCCGCTTGGTCGCTTCCGGTTCAACCGTGTTGTTAACGACGCAATACTTGGACGAAGCCGATCAATTGGCGGATCGAATCGCCGTGATCGATCGCGGGCAGGTCATTGCAGAAGGAACCGTCGACGAGTTGAAGTCCTCGGTTGGTGCCTCGTCGCTGCAGCTAAGAATCAGCAATCCGCTCGATCTGACGGAGTCCCGCCGGATTGTAGAACAGATGCTGGGAGTAACGACGAATATTTCGGCGGAGGCCGGAAAGATCACCGCCCCGCTGGCGGAAGGGGATAAAGTTACCGACCTATTAATCGCCTTACGCGAATCGGGTATTGCTTTGATGGAGCTAAGCGTCCAGAAGCCGACGTTGGATGAAGTGTTTTTGACCCTGACTGGGCATGGCGTTGAAGAAGATGCCGCCGCAGGCACGGACGGTTCCGTACTGAAGCAGAAGGAGGTAATCGCGTGAATAGCACGACAGTCAACTCCGAAGCCGCACGGCCTCTGAAGAACCACACGAGCTTCCGTCAATCGCTCCGCCATTCGTTGACCATGGCGTATCGGGGCTTACTTAAAATCAAGCGAACACCGGAACAACTGTTTGACGTAACGATTCAGCCGATCATTTTTACGTTGATGTTCACTTATATTTTTGGCGGGGCGATCTCGGGGGATGTTTTAAGTTATTTGCCGGTCATTATCCCGGGGATTTTGGTGCAGACCGTGATCTCGACGTCGATCGTCACCGGGGTGCAACTACGCGAGGATATGGAGAAGGGCGTCTTCGACCGTTTCAAGTCGTTGCCGATCGCTCGGATTGCGCCGCTGGCCGGCGCCTTGTTGGCCGACACGGTCCGCTATACGATCGCCACGGTCTTAACGTTCGCAATGGGATACCTCATGGGATATCGGCCGGATGGAGGCCTTGCGTATGTCGCCCTTGCTGCGCTGCTCGTCATCGTTTGCTCCTGGTCGATCAGTTGGATATTCGCTTTTTTTGGGGTTATCGCACGGACGGCATCCAGCGTACAAGGCATTTCAATGATCGTGTTGTTTCCGTTGACGTTCTTATCCAATGCGTTCGTTCCAGTCGAAACGATGCCGAAATGGCTAGGGTGGTTTGCGAACGTGAATCCGATCTCGCATCTAGTAACCGCGGTTCGGGAGTTAGTCAATACAGGGACCGTGGGCGGGGATCTGGTGACATCCTTGCTCGGGGCCGCCGTCATTGTGGCTGTATTTGCACCGATAACCGTTCGAGCATATATGCGTCGCACCTAAATCAACAAAGCCGGAAGACAAGAGTCTTCCGGCTTTGTTGCGTTCGGGTAGGGTTATTCACATCGCCTTTTAAGCGTTTCGAGCGGCAGCCGCTGTACAAAAACGCTCCAGCGCCTCCTGAAGCAATGAACGCGGACAAGCAAGATTGATTCGCAGGAACCCTTCGCCGTTCTGACCGTAAACGGAGCCTTCGGTGAAGGCGATTTTGGCTTCCTTATACATCATTTGCTTAATTTGAGCTTTGTCCCAACCCAAAGCCCGGCAATCTACCCATAGCAAGTAGGTGCCTTCCGAGAGGATTGGGGCCGCGGCTGGCAGGTGCGTCGCAAGATAAGCGATCGCGAAGTCACGGTTTGCGCGGATATAGTCCAAGACGGCATCCAGCCAATCCTCGCTTTGCGTGTACGCGGCGATGGTGGCAGAAGGGCCGAAATAGTTCAGCGATCCAATAGCCAGCGTTTTGATGCGCTCCGCAAAAGATTTGCGGATGGCTACATTTGAAATTAGGGTATAAGCCGTAGACAGACCGGGAATGTTGAACGTTTTGGAAGGGGCCGCGCAGGTGATCGTGATGCCGGCGTGAGCTTCGGAGAGCGAAGCAAACGGCACATGGCGGTGATCCGCGAAGACCAAGTCGCCATGTATTTCGTCGGAGACGACCTTCACGTCATATTTCAAGCATAACTCGCCGAGCCGTTCCAATTCCTCCCGGGTCCAGACCCGGCCACCGGGATTATGGGGGCTGCATAGCAGCATGAGCTTGGCACCGCTCTGCATTAGCGACTCCAACTGAACGTAATCCATCCGATAATGCCCATTTTCAAGAATCAGCGGATTCTCGGCGATCTCGCGTCCGTTATTGCGAATCACATCATAGAACGGATTATACACCGGGGATTGCAGGATCACCTGATCCCCCGGTTCGGTTAACACTTGAACGGCTACGCCAAGCGCAGGTACGACGCCCGGAGTGTCGGTCAACCAGGACGCATCAACCTTCCATCCATGTCGGCGTTCCATCCAGCCTGTGATGGCATCGAGGTATTCTTTAGGCCGGCTCGTGTAGCCGTAGATACCATGCTTGGCCCGTTCAGTGACTGCTTCGACAATGGCCGGGGCGCATCGAAAGTCCATGTCGGCCACCCACAAAGGCAGTACATCGGGATCGCCGAACAGCTCTCGTCCAAGATCCCATTTCTCGGAGTAGGTTCCTCGCCGCGGCAATCGTTCATCGAAATGATACGTCATCTTGTTGCTTCATCCTTTCCCAATGCAGGCGCTACACGCTGTTCTTGTTATTTTACTTCGGATGCGGCTGGTATCCGTCAATCACGAGTTCCAGTTCGCCCGTCGTGGAATTAATCAACATCCCGTGAACAGGGATATCGGCAGGGAGCAAGGGATGTTTCTTGACGATATTTACCGTCTGGATGACACCTTCCTTCTCGTTATCGAAACCGCGCAACCATTTATTCAACTTGATGCCGGAGTTCTCCAACGTGTTCAGCGTGTCGTCGCTGATTCCCCGCTCCCGCATGGATCCGATCATCCGGTCCGAATTCAGCGCGGCCATCCCGCAGCCGGTGTGACCGACGATGAACACCTCTTGCGCATGAAGCTCGTAGATCGCGACGAGCAGACTGCGCATGACGCTGCCGAAAGGCTGGGAAATCACCGCGCCGGCGTTCTTGATCAGCTTCACGTCGCCGTTACGCAAATTCATCGCTTTAGGGAGAAGCTCTGTAAGCCGAGTATCCATACAGGTAACAATAGCCATCTTCTTCTCGGGAAATTTATCCGTCACATATTTCTCGTATTCCTTATCTTCCACGAACTTGCGGTTGAAATCCAAAATAGATTGCAGCTGATTCATTTGACCTGCCTCCTTAGGTTTGGGTTGTGGACACCGGCGAATTACCGGCGGTCAATCAAAGGGATGTTCGATTTGTAAAATTGCGAGGGTCCGTCTAATCGGAACGTACCGGTGTTTTCTTCCCCCTTCAGGGTAAGCTCTTCTTCGAAAAATATCGCCTGCATCTTATCGATCCAGAACGGGTAAACCTCATTCTCCATCGGAATGTCGTAAGCGCCGGGCTCGGACACGATGTGGAGCACCGGAACCCCGCTCATTCCGCAGCCGCAGTTTTCCGTATCATACACAAGGCGGAGTAGGCCGGACTTCGTGCCGAGCTTGTCGGCAATGAGTTTATCAGCCGTCGGGTTTAATGATATTTTCATAAGATGAAGACAGCTCCTTTACATGAAAATGAAATATTTCAAAATAAGGTGATTTCGCCCGCTTAAAATTTGATTATAAGGTTTGTTAAAAGTATCATCAAGAGTAGCAGTAAATTTCACCAGTAAAGGCGGGAGTTGTCATGAAGCAGGAAACGGTTGAGAAATGGGAGCTCTTTCGAGAGCTTCTGCAAAAGATTCACGGGTACGGGGAAGCCGTTGCGCTGATGAATTGGGATTTGCGCACCGGCGCACCGCGGAAAGGCGCAGAGACCCGGGCCGCTACCATCGGTCTATTGTCCACGGAAGCTTTTAAACTGCAAACCTCAGCAGAAATGGGCGAATATTTGGCTTATTTGAATCAACCTTCCGTTCTGGATGAATTGGACGATGTCAAACGTCGGATGGTGCTTGACGTGCAGGAGGAGTACGATCGAAGCGTTAAGATTCCTCCGCAGAAATTCCGGGAATATACCGAGTTGACCGCCCATGCCGAAACGATGTGGGAGGATTTCAAGGAAAATAGTGATTTCGCCGGCTTTGAACCTTACTTAACGCAAATTGTGGAGAAAACGCAGGAATTTATCGACTACTGGGGTCCGAAGGCCACTCGTTATGATACATTGCTACATATGTATGAACCGGATCTAACGGTAGAGAAGCTCGACCAGGTATTCGGACAGCTGCGCGACCGCCTGGTACCGCTGGTTGAAGCGGTGGCAGCGGCGAAGAACAAGCCGGAGGCGCCTTTCCTGGATCAGCTGTTCGATGCGGGACAACAGGCGAAGTTCAGCCGTTTCCTCCTCGAACAAATCGGATACGACTTCGAAGCTGGGCGGATCGACGAGACCGTGCACCCGTTCCAAACGACGTTGAATCATGGCGATGTGCGGATCACAACCAATTACAAGCAGGATGATGTCGCCAGCGCCATCTTTAGCTCCTTACACGAAGGAGGACACGCATTATATGAGCAAAACGTTTCTCCAGAGCTAGCCGGTTCACCGCTTGGTCAAGGCACGTCGATGGGGATCCACGAGTCGCAGTCCCGCTTCTGGGAGAACTTTGTCGGGCGCAGCCTGCAGTTCTGGGAGCGATATTTCGGAGAACTACAGCAGCATTTCCCTGAACAGCTCAAAGACGTTACACCGGAGGCGTTCTTTCTCGGGATCAATCGCGTGGAGAACTCGTTCATCCGGATCGAAGCGGATGAACTGACTTATAATTTGCATATCATCATCCGTTATGAGATCGAGAAGATGCTGTTTAATGAAGCTTTGCCGGTCAGCGAGCTGCCTAAGGTATGGAACGAGAAGTATCGCGATTATCTCGGCTTGACGCCGCCGAATGACGGGCTCGGGGTGCTGCAGGACGTTCACTGGTCGGGCGGGCTATTTGGTTACTTCCCTTCCTATGCGTTAGGCAATATGTATGCGGCTCAGATCGCAAACACGCTTCGTAAGGAAATGCCGCAGTTCGAAGGATTCATTGCGGATGGCAACTTCCAGCCGATCAAGGAATGGCTGACCGACAAAATCTACAAATACGGGAAGAGCCGGAAGCCGTCGGAAATCATCCTGGCAATCACCGGGGAAGAGCTGAACCCGGATTATCTCGCGGAATATCTGGAGCATAAATTCAAAAGCATTTACGGCATCTAGCCGTCATCCTTTTCGAGGCTGTCCTTAAGGCGGAGTCATCCGCCCGGGACAGCCTTTTTTGTGCTCTTAACCTTTTGCTGGGCCATCGCATACTATTTAGTATGTTCTGGTCAACCGCTAGAAATCGGTTGGCTATGAAACTCCATGAAGAAGGAGAGGTGAACGGCATGAACAACGCTCGTAAGGTGTTATGGCTCGCGCTCATCGTTCTCCTGACAGCAGCCCTAAGCGGTTGCGGAGGAAGCGGCCAAACCCAAAAGGTGAAAATCGGGGAAGTCACCCGTTCCGTATTTTACGCCCCTCAATATGTCGCATTGGAAAAAGGCTTTTTCAAAGAGGAAGGACTTGACGTAGAGCTGCAGACGACAGCGGGTGGCGACAAAACGATGACGGCGTTGCTGTCGGGAGCGATCGACGTGGCGCTGGTTGGAGCGGAAACTTCGATCTACGTGTATCAGCAAGGCTCGGAGGATCCGGTGATTAATTTTGCTCAATTGACGCAAACCGACGGGACCTTCCTGGTTGCCCGAGACTCCGAAGCATTCGATTGGGAGAAGCTGAAGGGCAGCGTCTTCCTTGGTCAGCGGAAGGGCGGCATGCCGCAAATGGCAGGAGAGTTCACCCTGCGCAAACACGGGATTGATCCGCACCAGGATCTTGAGTTGATTCAGAATGTGGATTTCGCCAACATCACAGCGGCATTCGTCTCGGGAACGGGACAGTTCGTCCAGTTGTTCGAACCGCAAGCATCTATTGTTGAGAAGGAAGGGAAAGGCCACGTCGTCGCTTCCTTTGGTACGGAGAGCGGAAGGCTGCCTTACACGGTATTCATGACCAAACAGAGCTATATGAACGATCGCCCGGAAGTCGTTCAGAAGTTTACGAACGCGGTCCATAAAGCCCAGCTTTGGGTCCAGTCTCACACGCCGGAGGAAATCGCAGAAACCGTCGCTCCTTATTTTAAAGATACGGATATGGATATCTTGATTAGTTCGATCAAGCGTTATCAGGAGCAAGGAAGTTATGCCGAAACGCCGGCGTTGGCAGAGGATTCGTGGAATAACCTGCTTGACGTGATGGAAAGCGCTGGAGAGCTGAATGAACGGGTTGATGTAGGTGAGTTGGTCAATAACAGCTTCGCCGATAAAGCCGTGAACTCAGTTAAGTAAGTGACTATAACGGAAAAGGAGCGTGAGCGCTTTTGCCTTCTGTCGTGGAACTGAAACACCTGGATCTAGTCTATGTGACGGACCGGGAGGCCGTCCTCGCTTTGCAAGGGATGAATTTAACGGTGGAGCCGGGTGAATTCATCAGTCTGGTTGGTCCCAGCGGTTGCGGAAAGACCACGCTTCTCTCCGTCATGGCAGGTCTACTCTCTCCCACCCGGGGGGAGGTGCTGCTGCACGGCAAATCGGTGACGGGGCCTACCCCTCAGGTTGGTTATATGCTGCAGCAAGATTATTTGTTCCCGTGGCGGACCATTCTGAGTAATAGCGTGCTGGGGCTTGAGCTGACGGGACGGTTAACGCCGGAAAGCACCGAAAAAGCCCGGAACTTGCTGGCTGAAATGGGCCTTGGCGATACGGCGAACCTATATCCTCACCAGCTGTCGGGCGGAATGCGTCAACGGGTCGCCCTCGTGCGAACGCTAGCGACCGATCCCGAGCTCCTGCTGCTGGATGAACCATTTTCGGCGCTTGATTATCAGACGAAACTGCAACTGGAGGATTTAGTGTGGGGGACCCTGAAGCAACGCAAGAAAACGGGCGTCCTGGTGACTCACGATTTGTCCGAAGCGATCGCGGTCAGCGACCGGGTTATCGTTCTGGCTCCGAGACCCGGCCGGATCCGCAGCATGTACGAAATTCCGGAGCAGATCCGGAACGCGCAGCCGTTTTATGCCCGGGAAGCCGAAGGCTTCAACGAACTGTTCCATGAAATCTGGCGGGATCTCGAAACGTCGGAAAGGGAGGAGGGATAGCCCTTGGCACAGCCCGTAACCAAACCGGACGCCAATCAGCAGGCCAATCAGGAGGCCTGGCTGCAGGAGAAATGGCATCTGTACCGCAAACGCAAACGTCGAATAAGTAACTATGTGGTGAGCGTTCAGGCGCTGATCCTCGTGTTATTCATCGGATGTTGGGAGCTTGCAGGCCGGATGCGATGGATTGATGTGCTCATCTTTAGTTACCCGTCCAAGGTTGGCCGGCAAATTGTCAAAGATGCGGTCAGCGGCGAGTTGTGGCCACATTTAGCAATGACGGTGGGCGAAACGGCGGTAGGTTTCCTGCTGGGGACGCTGATCGGTACCTTGCTGGCGGTCCTTATCTGGTGGTCCCCGTTTCTATCCCGCGTACTGGACCCTTTCATGGTCGTGTTCAACAGTATGCCAAAGGTGGCGCTTGGCCCGATCTTTATCGTATTGTTTGGCGCCGGCTTCACGGCTATTGTCGTAACGACGTTGTCAATTACAGTCATCGTAACGACGCTGGTCGTGTTTAACAGCTTCAATGAAGTGGACGCCAACCTGATCAAGGTGATCCGCACGTTTGGTGGATCGCGGCGTGACGTGTTTCTAAAGGCTATCCTGCCCGCATCGTTCCCGACCATCGTATCCACGCTGAAGGTGAACGTGGGCATGGCCTGGGTTGGTGTCATCGTTGGGGAATTCCTTGTGGCCAAAATCGGGCTTGGATACTTGATCGTTTACGGGTTTCAGGTGTTTAACTTTACCTTGGTGCTGTCAAGCCTGGTCATCATTGCAGTCGTGGCGACGGGGATGTACCAGCTGGTTGTCTATATCGAACGAAAGTTAGTGCGGGAGCGGTAACGCTCCCCTTTTTTGCGTGGGCCTGGAGGTTGGTAGTTCAGCCGCTTTACGTCATGATCCCGCCTAATCAGATCATCGAGTTAAAGAAAGATCAAGCCAAGCCCTAGGTCAGATCGCAAAGTGCTGAATATCAAAATGGCATTGTATGGAAGCGTGAAATCAAGTAGGATATTTTCATAGAGCGGTTTCGACAAAAAGGATGGGTTTTCATGGGATTTCGAGTGATCAAAACAGCGATAGCCACACTTATGGCGATCTTCATCGCGGATTTCGCCGGCGTGGCAGGCGCCAATTCCGCGGGACTGTTAGCTATTCTAGGAGTGGACGTCACGCGCAAGCGCAGCCTGGCTTCGATATCGGCGCGGTTTTTTGCTTCCATTCTCGGTTTGTTGCTGGCTTTTGGGGTCTTCTACTTCTTCGGCTTTCATATTTGGGTACTCGCCATTTATATACTAATCGCTTTTCCGTTGATCGCCCGTGCGGGCTTCAAAGAAGGGATCGTTACTAGCTCCGTCGTCGTGTTCCGCGTGTTCGGCGGTGCGGAGATTTCCTGGCACGTGCTCTTAACCCAGGTGGAGCTGCTAATCATCGGACTTGGTTCGGCGATGGTCGTCAATTTTCTGTACATGCCGAAGACGGAAGACAAGCTCCTGGGTACGCGGCGTGAGGTTGACGCTTTGTTTTCGCGTATCTTTCAGGAAATCGGCGCAACGCTACGTGATCCTTATCGCTTATGGGATGGCAAAGAGTTGACGGAAGCCGCCCGACTTGTCGAGGAGGGGCATGCAATTGCCAAGCGGGCGGCGGAGAATCAGATGATCTCGCCTAATGAGGCCTGGATTGCGTATTTCTTCATGCGGAAAGAGCAATTAAGCCGGATCGAAGGTATGCTGGAGTTGATAGCACAGGTGTATCAGCGCATGCCGCAAGGGGAATTTGCCGCAGTGCTGTTCGATCGGCTTAGCGTGGACGTCAATCAGGAGGAGTATACCGGGGTGACTGAGCAAATGCTGGCTGAGCTGGAGGAGGAGTTTAAAAAAATGGAGCTGCCCTCCACTCGCGAGGAATTCGAAATCCGTTCGGCCATCCTGCAGCTCTGCCGGGAACTTTCCTTATACCTGGCCGTTTCTAAAAAAAATAAAGCCCCCATTCCTCGAATGGCGGCGAACCAGGCACGGAAACGAAATCAGGCAACGATAAAATAGTTGTCACCCTAGACGAATGTCCTGCATACACTTTTATTGAATGATGTATGGAGGAGGTTCTAACATGTCATTGAAATATCAAAGTAGAGAGATCATCACGAAAGCGATCTGCGGAAAAGGTCGTAAGT